>Ga0335069_10000257_pt1 | contig 93476 bp, 74 predicted proteins | sample Lox_Sample_11_FD_206714 | JGI IMG/M metagenome (GOLD analysis project Ga0335069, IMG submission 206714) | Soil microbial communities from Loxahatchee National Wildlife Refuge, Florida, United States - Lox_Sample_1.1 | ecosystem: Environmental > Terrestrial > Soil > Wetlands | place: USA... | reverse complement strand
CGAGCGTGTTGAAATCATTTCCTGTTGTGGGCGCAGTTCGGAAGGGCTGTGTATCCCGCGGCGCATGCGTGCCTACGGTGCCTTCCGCCGATGTGCTGTGTACGGTCCCCGAATTATCGTCCATTTTCGCGGCTGCTGGCGGTTCCCAGGAACCCTTCGGCGTTTCGCCGGGATGGCGGCCAGCAGCCTGTTATACCGCGCACATTGCGCTTCGGTCAACGGTCCAATGGCGGACTCCGCCGCACCTTCCGACATTGACAGCCTGTTGATCGCGTAGTCTAATGGCTCAATCCGAAAAGGAGACTCCGATGGCCACTACTCGCAGAGCCTTCCTGAAGATCGGAGCCGGAGGTGCCATTGCTTCGGTTCTCGGCTTCGATCTGCAACCTGCTTACGCGCAATCCCAAGAGTTGAAAATCGCCCGCACCACCGAGACGCGCTCCACGTGCCCCTATTGCTCGGTTAGTTGCGGTGTGATTATTCACACACTCGGCGACAAAGCCAAAAATGTGACACCGCAGGTGGTGCACGTCGAAGGCGACCCGGACCATCCCATCAACCGCGGCACGCTCTGCCCCAAAGGATCGTCGCTCATGCAGGACATCCTGAACGAGCGACGGCTGCTCAAGCCGCAAGTGCGCCGGCCGGGATCGGATCATTGGGAAGACATCGGCTGGGACCAGGCCATCGACGAGATCGCGCAGCGCATCAAGAAGACGCGGGACGACACCTTCGTCGAAAAAGACGCGCAGAGCCGCACCGTCAACCGCTGCGAAGGCATCGCCTGGAACGGCGGCTGTACCGATACCAACGAGTTCAATTACCTGGTCGTCAAAAGCATGCGCAGCCTGGGGGTCTGCTACCTGGAAAACCAGGCCCGTGTTTGACACGGCCCCACGGTCTCCAGTTTGGGGCCCACATTCGGACGCGGTGCGATGACCAATGGCTGGGTCGACATCAAGAACACCGACATGATGTTGATCATGGGGGGTAATCCGGCCGAGAACCACCCTTGTGGCTTCAAGTGGCCCATCGAGGCCAAACGCAATCGCAACGCCAAAATGATCGTCGTTGACCCGCGGTTTACGCGCACCGCGGCGACAGCCGACATGTTCGTGCAGATCCGTACGGGCACCGACATCGCCTTCCTCGGCGGCATCATGAATTACGCCATCGAGAACAATCGCGTCGCCAAAGACTACCTGGTCGAGTACACCAACGCCGCGTTCGTGGTGCGCAAGGGATTCAAGCTGCCCTTGGACGGCCTGTTCTCGGGCTTTGACGCGGCGGCGCACACCTACGACAAAGCCACCTGGAACTACGAAGAAGGCGGCGATTTAAAAGGCAAGCCCGACACGCCGGGCGATGGCGGACCATCTGCAAATCCTCCGGCGCTTCCTGCTAACGTCGCTTACGACCTGTCGCTCCAACATCCGCGGTGCGTCTTTCAATTGCTGCGCCAGCATTTCTCGCGATATACGCCGGAGATGGTCGAACGCATCACGGGCGTTCCAAAAGAGCAGTTCCTGAAAGCGGCGGATCTGTTTACTTCCATCCGCAAAGACGGCGATACCAAAAAAGCCGGAACCATTATTTATGCGGTCGGCTGGACGCAGCATAGCTCCGGCACGCAGACCATTCGTACAGCTGCGATGCTGCAATTGCTTCTGGGCAATGTCGGCCGAGCCGGCGGGGGCGTCAACGCACTCCGCGGCCACTCGAATATTCAGGGCGCCACCGACATGGCCGGGATTTTTGACGTCCTGCCGGGCTACCTCAAGGTACCCAACCCGACCGACACCGACCTCAAAAGCTACCTGGCGCGCATCACGCCGAAGCCGGCCAAACCCGGACCGTGGGATACGTTCAACTACTGGTCAAACACCCCGAAGTTCGCGGTGTCATTGCTGAAAGCGTTCTACGGGCAACACGCGCAGAAGGAAAACGACTGGGCCTTCAGCTACCTTCCCAAGATCGACCGCCGTTATTCATGGGCCGAGATTTGGGATGACATGTATCGTGGCCACGTCAAAGGTCTGCTCGCATTTGGCATGAACGGCGTGGCGATCGGCCCGAATTCGAACAAGAACATTGCCGCGCTGAAGAAGGCCGATTGGCTGGTGGTCTGCGAAATCTATCCTGACGAAACCAGCGAATTCTGGCGATCTCCCGGCATCACGCAAGAGGAGATGAAGCAGATCCCGACCACGGTCTACCGCCTGCCCGGCGCTGGTTTTGCCGAAAAAGACGGCACCTTCGTCAACTCGGCGCGCTGGCTGCAATGGAAGAGCGCCGCCGTACCACCGCCAGGCCTCGCGAAGCTCGATCAGGAAATCCTCGCGCGCATTTTCTTGAAGGTTCGCGAACTGTACCAGAAAGAAGGCGGCAAGTTTCCAGATCCTATTTTGCAGTTGAGCTGGAACTATTCCGATCCCTACAATCCGTCACTCGCCGAAATCGCCAAGGAACTCAACGGCCGCGCAGTTACCGACGTCACCGACCCCAAGCTGAATCAGACCATCAAAGCCGGGCAGCAACTGCCGGGATTCGCGTGGCTGCGCGACGACGGTTCCACCTCCTGCGGCAACTGGATCTTCAGCGGTTCCTGGACCGAAGCGGGCGCGCAGATCCAGCGGCGCGGCACAGAAGATCCTTCCGGTCTCGGCATTTATCCCAACTGGGCTTGGTCGTGGCCGGCGAATCGGCGCGTGCTCTACAACCGCGCGTCGTGCGATCCTTCCGGCAAGCCGTGGGATCCATCTCGCGCCCAGGTCTGGTGGAACGAGGCGGCGCAAAAATGGGTGGGCCATGACGTACCCGATTTCAAGGCCGATTCGCCGCCCAAGGATCACATGGGGCCGTTCATCATGAATCCCGAAGGCATCGGGCGTTTGTTCGTGCCGCTCGCCGGCATGGCCGACGGTCCGTTCCCGGAGCATTACGAGCCGACCGAAAGTCCGGTCGAGAACCTCCTGCACCCCCAGCAGACTCACAATCCGCTGGCCAAGCGGTTCAGCACCCCCCTCGACAAGTACGGTTCGCCGGCTGAAGGTTACAACATCATCTGCACTACCTACCGGTTGACGGAACACTATCACTACTGGACTAAGAACAATCCCATGAACGTGCAATTGGTGCCGGAGCCGTTCGTGGAAATTCCGGCCGAGCTGGCAAACGACCTGGGACTGCGTGGCGGCGAAAGGATCAAAGTCTCGAGCGTGCGCGGGCACCACATCGCCAAAGCCATGGTCACGCGGCGCATCAAGCCGATGCTGGTTGATGGCAAGAAGACCTACCAGATCGGCATTCCCATTCACTGGGGCTACCGCGGCATCGCGGAAGACGAAGGCCGAACCGGGCTGACCATGGCAAATCAGCTATCGCCCGCCGTTACCGATCCCAACGCGTACACGCCGGAATTCAAGGGCTTTCTGGTGAAGATCGAGAGGGTTTGAGATGAGTAACGGACCGCTCCAGATCAAAGCCATCTCTGGCCACGCCGGCCCTGTTCCGGGCCGCGACACTTCGCGCGATTACGATGTCTGCAAGCTGATCGACGTCACCACGTGCATCGGCTGCAAAGCCTGCGAGGTCGCGTGCCTCGAGTGGAACGGTTACCCGTTCCGCCAAACGGTTTTCGATAACACGTACCAGACCATGCCCGACATGGCGTGGAATTACTACAACCTGATCCGCTTCAATGAGCACACCGCGAGCGACGGCACCTTCAGTTGGCTCATGCGCAAGGATCAGTGCATGCACTGCGCCGACCCCGGCTGCCTGCGCGCGTGCCCGTCCGATGGCGCCATCGTGCAATATTCCAACGGCATCGTCGAATTCCAGCAGGACTATTGCATCGGCTGCCAGTATTGCGTCACCGGCTGCCCGTTCAACATTCCGAAATTCAACCCGGAAACCAAGAAAGTCCACAAATGCACGTTGTGTTCGGATCGCGTCGGCGTGGGCCTTGAACCGGCCTGCATCAAGGCTTGTCCCACCGGCTGCCTCCACTTCGGCAGCAAAGAGGATATGACGTTTCTCGCCGAGACCCGCGCCCAGCAGTTGCGTGAACATACGTCGCACAAAAGCGCGGGCGTCTACGATCCGCCCGGTGTCGGCGGCACGCACGTGATCTACGTTCTGCACGACATCAATAATCCGGAAGCATACGGCGGGCTACCGTCCAACCCGCGCGTGCCCTGGTCGGTCCGGCTTTGGAAGGGCCCGCTCAAGTGGCTCGGAAATCTGGCCATGATCGGAGGCTTGATCGGCGTAACCATGCACTATCTGCGCTTCGGCCCCAAACAGGTGAAGGAAGACCAGGCGGAGGCCAAACCATGAGCGCCGAACCCCGTCGCATTCTTCGCTACTCGCTGAACGAACGCGTCATCCATTGGGTCGCGGGTCTCAGCTACGTCTACCAGTTGCTTACTGGTCTCGCGTTCTATTCGCCGCACTTGTTCTGGATCGCGATTCTGCTCGGCGGCGCTCCCACCTCGCGCTTTTGGCATCCGTGGGTGGGGCTGCTGTTCACCGCGGCGATTTTCTGGATGCTCGACATCTGGCACAAGGACATGCGCATCACCGCCGTTGATCGCGCGTGGGCGAAAGCCATGCCGCACTACATCCGCAATGAGGACGAGGATCTGCCGCCCATCGATCGTTTCAACGTCGGGCAGAAGTATTTCTTCTGGGCCATGCTTTGGGCCGGCATCCTCATGCTGATTTCCGGCTTGGCGCTGTGGTTTCCGGAAAGAATTCCATGGAACCTCCGTTCGCTTCGTTACGCGGCGATTCTGCTGCACGTGAGCGCGGCGCTGATCAGCATCGGCGCGTTTATCATCCACGTGTATATGGGCACGGCCATGGTGCGCGGTGGTTTCACCTCCATCATTCGCGGAGAAGTAACGCCGGCTTGGGCGAAAATGCACCATCGGCTTTGGTACAACCGCGTCACGGGAGCCGCCCCCACGCGGAGATGAACGCGTCCTCGTGGGATCTCCGCATTGAGCGCGCGAGAGAACTCGCGAAGACACATCCGGCAGCCGCTGAAATCTTGCGCTTCTACGCGGAGGTTGCCGGCGTTCAGAAAGTTATTTACGAACGGCTTCAATCAGCCGGGGAGCCGCGTCCGGATTCTTCCCACCTGCTGCCGCATTTCCCCGCCCTGCTTTCTCTCGTGCAGCGCACCGGGCCGGGTCCATTGGCGCGCGCCGCAGCGGACCTCGCAAACCATCAGGATCAATGGCCCATCCTGCTGGCGGAACCGGATGCCGCCGAAGAACCGGCATTCTTCGCGCGCGCTCTATTGCAGCCGTATTTCGAATTTCAGGCCGGCGTAAACCAGCCCGCCACCAACCGCGTCCAGTCCGATTGCCCGTTTTGCGGCGAGCGTCCCCAGGTCGCCGTTCTGCGCGGCGAAGGCGAGGGCGGCAAGCGATCGCTCGTCTGTTCGCTCTGCGCCACCGAGTGGGAATTCCGCCGGCTCCTCTGTCCCAACTGTGGCGAGGAGACGGAGCGCAACCTGCCCGTGTACGTCGCCCAGGAGTTTCCTTACGTTCGCGTTGAGGCCTGCGACACCTGCCGCACCTACATCAAGGCCGTCGATCTCACGAAGAATGGCCTCGCCGTGCCGGTGGTGGAAGAACTCGCTACCGTCGCCCTGAATGTGTGGGCAGACCGGAACGAATACACGAAGCTGCAAGCGAATCTGTTGGGGATGTAAAAAACAGGGCAGGCCCGGCGCGATGGGCTAGAGCTTCCCCGCCGGCACCACGGTCGTCGCGCGCAGGCGGCTCAAGACACCCAGAAACTCATCCAGCACCGCGGCCCGCTGGTTCTGCGTCTCACAGAGCGCGTGCAGCACCTCGCCCTGCCTGTCGAGACGCTCGCACCAACCCTGCACTTTCGACGAAAGCTCCGCAACGGTTATGTGCAACGGCTCCAGGCTCGCCACCCGCGCCTGCATATCCGAAACCTGCTGGCGTTGCTCCGCCACCTGGCCGCCCAGTTCCTCGACGCGCCCCACGAACCAGTCCATCCGCTCGCGTATTCCTTCGCGCAGAGATTGCACGTCGGATTCATGCCGTCCGTGGTTTTCCCGGCTCGCTGCAATCGCCTGGCACAGCTCTTCGTATCGTTCCTGGTTTGTCCCGTTGACCACCTGCTGCCCGAAGACCACCTCCGCCAGTTGGTCGAAGCGATCGGTCAAACCGTCAAGCTGCTTCCCGGCGGTGCTGCGCCATTCGACGCCCTGCTGTATCAGCTCCTGGAAAGCCGCCAGGAAGGTAGTGGCGCTTTCCGCCAGGCGCGTGAGCACCGCGGACGCAGCGGCTTCTTTGCCGAATCGCTGCTCAGCCGCGCCGGCTTCCTGCTCCCGCTTTTCGACTGCAACGCGGACAGAGTCTTCCTGCTTAGTTTCAGCGCCAGGCGTAATGGCTCCCTCCATATCGCGAACCAACTCTTCGTCCATACACTCCTCCAGAGACGCGGTGGGCGTGATCCGATAGGTATCGCACGGAGACTTCCAGTAGCATTCCAGCACGCCGCACAGCTTCTCTCGCGGAACGTCCGGCCAGGACACCACTTCCGCCGGCAGCGGAATCAGCGGAGCCTCCCAGCCGAAACAGGGTGTGCAACGCTCTTTGTGTTGCAGGAAACGGACGGCATCGATGATCGCCAGGTTGGAAATCGCGTCCGCGCAGCCGAACGCCCTGGCCTTCTCTTCGATGGCTACGCGCAAACTGATCTCCCTAGATGCGCCGACCAAAGCTGCAATTCTCCTGGAAGCGTTAGTATACAGCAGACTCCAGCTTATTCTGACCGGCTCGTGTGAAGTTTTGATTAATTTTTTTGATCCGGCCTAATTAGAGAGGTCCTTCTTCGAACATTCCCGTCTGCCGGTTCTTGCGAACGCGATCCGCCGGGAAGTAGCGGCCGTTCATGGCTACGTAGACACCGGCCGGCAAAGTCTGCGCAAACGCCAGTGCGCTGCCCAAATTGAACAGCCCGTCGGAGCTGCCGAACTTATACGGCACCATCGCGCCCGTCAGCACGATCGTCTTATCCCGAATGCTTGCCGCCAGCACGCGCGCCGTCTCGGCCATGGTGTCGGTTCCATGCGTAATCACGATCCGGCTCTCCGGTGCATTGCGGCACTGCTCGAGGATGATGTCGCGATCGGCATCCGTCATCTGCAGGCTATCGATCATCATCAACGTGCGGATTTCCAGCTTGAGATTCGCCCGCCCCAACCGGATCATCTCGGGAAGATGCGAATCCTGGAAGTAGAGCTGTCCGGTAAGCTCGTCATACTCTTTGTCGAAGGTCCCGCCAGTGACGAAGATGCGGATGGACACAGGTTCCAGGTTCCCGGTGTCAGGTTTCAGTGCGCACAGTCAGGTGTGCTGGCACCTGACACCCGGCACCTAACACCTAAGATCTTCTCTCCCGATCTTGAACCCGTTGAGGTTCCCCAGCACCGTCAGCCCGATGTGCTTCTGGTCGAAGAACGTCTGGGCGATGCGCTGCACATCCTCGGCGGTAACCTGTTCGATCGATTCCGCCAGTTCGTCGAGCGTGAAGAAGCGGTGGAAGTACATCTCCTGGCGCGCTAGATTCGACATGCGGCTCGAAGTCGATTCCAGGCTGAGCATCAGCGAGCCTTTCAGGTGATCCTTGGCGCGGCGTAGCTCTTCGTCGGTGATCCGTTCCTGTTTGAGTTGCTGGAACTCCTTCAGGATCGACTCAATGACTTTCTTCACACTTTCGATCGACGTGCCCGCATAAATCGAGAGGCAACCGGTGTCACGGTAAGGATTCAATTCCGAGAACACCGCATATGCGAGTCCCTGGCGCTCGCGGATATTCTGAAACAGCCGCGAGCTCATCCCGCCACCCAGTAGCGTATTCAGCACATAGCAGCCGAACCGGTCTTCGTGGGGAACCGGATACGACGGTACTCCCATGCACAGGTGCACCTGTTCGAGAGCTTTCTTGTTGCGCAGCGCGACGCGCGCATGTGTCACCGGCGCTCGCTCGGCTGGCAGCGGATCGTAGGGCTTCATCCCGGCAAAATGCTCACCCGCCAGCTCGGCCAGGTGCTTGTGCGTAAGATTGCCCGCCGCCGTGATCACCAGATTCGTCGGCGAGTACGACTGGTGATAGTAAGTCTCGATCATTGGCCGATCGAAGCGCTTCACCGTTTCGCGCGTTCCCAGAATCGGCTTCCCGAGCGGATGATCCTTCCAGAAATTCGAAGAGAAGATCTCGTGAACCAGGTAATCCGGGCTGTCCTCGTCCATTTTCAACTCTTCGAGGATCACGCCTTTTTCCTTGTCCATGTCCTCTTCGCGGAACAGAGGATTCAGGACCAGGTCACCGAGCACATCGAACGCAAGCGGCAGGTGCTGATCGAGCACCTTGGTGTTGAAGCAGACCATCTCCTTCGATGTGAAAGCATCGAGGTTGCCGCCAATCGAATCCACCGAGCGCGCAATGTCTTCCGCCGAACGCTTCGACGTTCCCTTGAACACCATGTGTTCGATGAAATGGGACAGCCCGTTTTGCTCCGGCGTTTCGCGCCGCGAACCGATTCCGACCCAAATACCCACCGAAACCGATCGCACATGCGGCATGGTTTCGCTGATCACACGCAGCCCGTTGGGCAACGTGGTGGTTTCAATATCTCGCGCTGGGGAAGGCGTATTTTCCATGAGTAACGGGAGGGCCTGATCCTTTTTTACCATTTTTGGGCCTTTTAACGCTACCGGAACACGCCATGTTAGACTGAAGACAAATGCCGCAAGCTCTTCTAGGCATGGAAGTTAGCGAAATCCAAGAGGTTCTCGGACCAGATCAGCCCGAATTCCGGGCCCGCCAGGTCTACGAAGCCCTCTATCACGCCCAAACTACTGATTTAATTCAGATTACCACTCTTCCGGCCGCTCTTCGGGAACGTTTGGTTTCCGGCCACACCGTCGGCCAGCCCACCGCCGACCACCGATATGAATCGAGTGACGGCACGCGCCGCTACTTGCTGCGCCTCGACGACGGCCGCACCGTCGAAACCGTCTGGATGCCTGAAGAAACGCGCGACACGTTGTGCATTTCAAGCCAAGTGGGTTGCCCGGTGGATTGCAAGTTCTGCATGACGGCGCTGATGGGCCTCGAGCGCAATCTCACCGCCGGCGAGATTGTCGGACAGGTGCTCTATGTCGCGCGCGACAACGGACTGCTCGGCCAGGGCTCGCGGCTGAACATCGTGATGATGGGCATGGGCGAGCCACTGCTCAATCTGCCCAACGTCATCAAGGCGACGCGCATTCTGGTTGACTCGCGCGGTGTTGGGCTTTCGGAAAAGCGCATCACGCTGTCGACGGCCGGCATTGTCCCGAAGATCGGCGAGTTGGCGAATGAGCCCGTGCGCCCGAAGCTGGCAGTCTCCCTGAATGCCTCGACCGAGGAGATGCGCCAGGAGCTCATGCCCATCACGCGCAAATATCACCTTAAAGATCTACTCGAAGCCTGCCGCGCGTTTCCCTTGCGGCCGTGGGAGAAACTGACGTTCGAATACGTGCTACTCAAAGGTGTGAACGACACGGATTCCGACGCCCGCCGCGTCGTTAAGTTGCTGGCGCATCTCAACTGCAAAGTGAACCTTATCGCTCTAAACCCCGGACCAGGAATCCACTACGAGACACCCGACCCCGAGCGCGTGCTGTCGTTCCAATCAATCGTGAAACGCTCGATGCCCTGCTTCATCCGCAAACCGCGCGGGCTGGATATTTTCGCAGCTTGCGGGCAATTAAAGAGAATCAACAGTTAGGCGATTCCCGCAGGTCCAGATAAACCCGTAGGACTTCTCCGTACTGAGCCAAACCACCGCAACGCATTTGTAACGCATTCGTAAACAACGTTTTACCTGGCTCCTATATGCTCTCGTGGTCGGAAACAACTAGGAGATCTATGGCTTCTGCCGCAGCAGTACCTTCCCAACCCGCGAAACCCGCTTCGCTGCTAGACAAGAAACTGACCAAAGGCCCCGGACGCATCGGTATGCTCGTGTTCGGCGTCGTCCTGCTCATCGGCGTCATGTATGCCGGTTGGAGCCTGGTGAGCGACCTACAAGGCGTCAAAGGCACGTCGATCTTCCCGTACCTGATGCTGGGCTTCGCGCTGCTGGTCGCGCTGGGATTCGAATTCGTTAACGGGTTTCATGACACGGCGAATGCCGTCGCTACCGTCATTTACACCCATACGCTCGAACCGCACGTCGCAGTGGTTTGGTCGGGTGCATGGAACTTCCTCGGCGTCGTGCTGTCGAGCGGCGCCGTTGCCTTCGGCATCATTTCGCTGCTGCCGGTAGAACTGATCTTGCAGGTCGGCAGCTCGGCGGGATTTGCCATGGTATTCGCACTGCTGGTCGCCGCCATTATCTGGAACCTCGGTACCTGGTGGTTCGGCCTGCCGGCATCGAGTTCCCACACTCTCATCGGCTCGGTGATCGGCGTGGGCATCGCGAACCAGTTAATGGCCGTGAAAACAGGCACCAGCGGCGTCGACTGGGGGCAGGCCGCCAACATCGGCAAGTCGCTCCTGCTGTCCCCTCTCGTCGGCTTCGCGGTCGCGTGGCTCTTGCTTCTGGCCACCAAAGCCATGATCCCCGACCAGCGCCTGTATCAGGCTCCCGAAGGCGAAGAGCCGCCACCGTTCTGGATCCGCGGCCTGCTGATGCTCACCTGCACCGGTGTCAGCTTCTTCCACGGTTCGAATGACGGGCAAAAGGGCATGGGACTCATCATGCTCATCCTGATCGGCACTGTGCCTACGGCGTACGCCCTCAACCATGCCGTCACCGCACAACAATCCCAGGACTTCATCGCCGTTTCTCACCAGGCGGTGGACAGCTTGAACCACTACGTCACCGGGTCAACCGTGATGAGCGACCCGCGCGAGGATGTAACCGACTACGTGCGCACCCGTGAATTCAAGCCGAGCACGGTGCTCGGGCTGCGCGAGCTGATCAACGACATGGCCAACGAAATGTCCATCTTCAAGCTCCTCTCGAAGGTGCCGCCGGAGCGGACGCGCAACTTCCGCAACGATATGTACCTGGTGAGCGAAGCCTTGCGGCTGATGCAGAAATCCGGCAAGCCGGAGATCACGGCCGCCGATGCGGCAGTTCTGAAGAACTACAAAGGGCACATCGACAAAGCCACGCGCTTCATCCCGACATGGGTGAAGGTCGTGGTGGCATTGGCTCTCGGCCTAGGCACGATGGTGGGATGGAAGCGCATCGTGGTCACGGTGGGCGAGAAGATCGGCAAGAACCACCTGACCTATGCCCAGGGCGCCGCCGCGGAAATTACCGCGATGGCCACCATCGGCGCGGCCGACGGATTCGGCCTGCCGGTCAGTACCACCCACGTGCTCTCTTCCGGCATAGCCGGCACCATGGCGGCCAATCATTCCGGGCTGCAGTGGTCTACCGTGCGAAACCTCTTGATGGCGTGGGTACTCACGCTGCCCGCCTCCATCGTGCTGGCAGGTACTCTGTTCTGGGCGTTCCGCAGCATGTCGATGTAAGGCGGCGCTCCGGACTAGAGACTGAGCGCTTCGCGAAAGCGAGCTGACTGCCGGCGGGACATCTCCACCGTTGTTCCGCCGCGCAGTATCACCAGAAGATTGCCGGCTGCGCCGGGCTCGACCCGCTCCACCCATTTCAGATTGATAACATGCCTGCGTCCTGCGCGAAAGAAGGCTGCCGGGTCGAGGCGTTCCTGCAGCGCCGCCAGCGACCGTGGAAGCAGAGGACGCTGGTTCGCGAAATATACGCGCGTGTAGTTCCCTTCCGACTCCAGCAGGAAGATGTCAGCGACGCGGACCAGCCAGCAGCGCTCGCCGTCTCTGACGAACACCTGCTCCATGCGTGACCGGCCGGCGGGTGGGCGCAGTTTAGCCAAAGCTGCCGCCAGGCGTGCCGGCGCCACAGGCTTCACCAGGTAATCGAGTGCGCTGACTTCGAACGCCTTCAGGGCGTATTCGTCGTACGCCGTGGTGAAAATCACCTGCGGAACATCGTCCAAACGTTGCAAAAGATCGAAGCCGCTCATCCCAGGCATGCGCACGTCGAGAAACAGAACATCCGGCGCAAATTGCGAGATCAACGGAAGGGCCTCTTCACCCCCGCGGGCCTCCCCGGCAATTTCGATTTCCGGATGCGCGGCAAGTAACCGCCGGAGCTCCTGCCGCGCGATGCGCTCATCATCAATGATCAATGCCTTCATGCGGTGGCAGGGATCAGGATGGTGACGGCCACACGGTCTTCGCCTCGCGACGTAAGCTGCAGGCTGGCATATTCACCGTAGAGAAGGCGAAGACGCTCCCGCGCATTCGCGAGGCCGATCTGCGTTGAATCCCTGCGCGGTTCGGTCAGGCTGCCGGTGTTCTCCACCTCGACCCGCAACGCGTTGCCGTCGAAACGCGCGCGAATGAAAAGGTCGGCGCCAGACGGATTTTCGTCCAGGCCGTGCTTGATCGCATTCTCTACCAAGGTTTGCAGCATCATGGGAGGGACGGTGCGTTGGCGGACGGCATCGTCCAGTTCCAGATGCACGCGCAACCGGTCCTCGAAGCGAATGGACTCCAACGCCAGATAGTCCGAAACAACCTCCAGCTCACCGGCCAGCGGAACGGTGTGGCTCCGGTCCTTCTGCAAGTTATAGCGCAGGATGTTGGCCAGCCTCGTGACCATGTCCTGTGCCTGCGCCGGGTCTTCGCTGATCATGCCGCGGATCGAGTTTAAGCAGTTGAAAAGAAAATGCGGGTCGAGCTGGGCTTCGAGCGCGCGCAGTTCGGCGTTGGTCAGGGCCTCTTTCATCTGCATCTCGTGGCGGCGAACTTCATGTGTGTGGCGCATCGTGGTGATCGCCAGATAGAGGATCGCCCAGATGGCGGCGACGAACGACACCCCGAGGAACAGATAAACAATGGATGACGGCTCACTCCACACGCCGAGCCGCCCTTCGATGGCCGTGTACACGCCAACGACCAAAATGGCCTGCACTGCGCCTATGGCGATGCTGGCCGCCGCCAGCCGAACGAGCACGCGAGGCAGGGGAAGGCTGATCCAGTGGCGGCGCTGAATCACGCTGCGCAGCATATGCGTCAGCGCAATGCTGTACGCGAAGAACAGGATGTAGCCGATGACGACGCTAGGCCGCCAGCCGTTTTCCAGGACCGCGGTCCATAAGCCGATCGCACTGTAAGCGCCCCAACCGCCCATTTGGCAGGCCCAATATTGAGCGTCCGTTCTTGTCATGCACTTATAATCCAGCACTTTCATTCTATGCAGATGTGATTTGTGATGGACGGCGGACGGGGGTGATGAACGGCTGACGGCCGTCAGGTAGGCTGGAGGTCATGGCTGACCTGAACCTGCTGCCCCACGTTGCGAGTCAGTACCGGGCATCGCTCGCCATGCTCGGTCAGGCTATTGACCGGTGCCCGGAGCCGCTCTGGTTGAGCGCCGATTACCCCAATCGCTTCTGGCACATCGCCTATCACGCGCTCTTCTACACGCACTTCTACTTGCAGACGGATGAAGCCAGTTTCCGTCCGTGGCCGAAGCATAAGCCGGATTCCAATTTTCTCGGCCGGCGTCCGTGGGCGCCTGACGAGCCGGTCAAGATCGATTCGCCCTACAGCAAGGCCGAAGTGCTGGAATACCACGAATTCTGTCGCGCGGAAGTGGAGGCGAAGGTGCCGGCGCTGGATCTCGGCGCGCCCTCGGGTTTTCATTGGCTGCCATTTAACAAAGCCGAGCTGCAGTTCTACAACCTGCGTCATCTCCAGCACCATACGGGCCAACTGACGGACCGGCTGCGCACACAGGCCGACGTGGGTGTGGGATGGGTGCGCAGTATCGCCGCCCAATCCTAAAGCGTCAGGAGCAATCCGCCGATAGATACAGAAAAGAGCCGCGGCTGCCGGGATACACAGGCCGGGCTTTCAAGGAGGAGAAGCTAATGAGTGTCTATCGCGACGTCAGTAGCGTTGGCACCGCCTACATGGGGCCCGAAGCCGAACTCTTCATCGGACGGCAGTGCGCACTCTACCTCAACATCCATCCGCAGGGCCTGGCAAAAGAGCACCTCCCGGTCTTGGCTAAGTGGATGGGAAAAGCCGGAGCCCGCTTGCTCGATCCAGCCAGAGCCAAAGAAATGGCCGCGAAGATTGCCGCGCTGTGAAGTGGTAGATTCAGGCGGCCCTTCTACGCCGCCCGCCGCGCGCCTGCGTCCCGTCCGCCCTGGAGCACGCGGCGGAAAGCCTCCAACTGATAAGCGGGGCCCAGCGCATATGCGGCGCCTGCCAGGAACCAGGCATACCAGCCGATCGCGCGCGCGGTCTCCGATAAGCTTCCCTGCCCGCCGCCCATGAGCAGAATGTCGCCGAGCGCATGTAAGACCACGCCCGCGGCGAAAGCTCCCCAACATTTTGCGATCAGCCCCCAGCCCGTGCCGAGCACCGGACGCAGAATGCAAACCGCTTCGAACAGCAGCACGATCAGGAGCGGATCGCTGGGCCATCCGAGCATCTGAAAGCCTCCGCTGACGTGGCCGGTGCGTAACAACTCCTGCACCAGCTTCGCTTCATGGACTGTGTAGAGCATCAGCAGCGCGCCGAGCAGCCAGATCCAGCGCGTCAGATGCGGGAACAGGCCCGAGCGGCGGTAAGCGCGCAGTACGAAGGACAGACCGCACGCCAATAGCGCCATTTGAAACGGCCCGTCCAGCAGTAATCCTACCGTTCCGAACGCTTTGATCGCCGGTGCCGGCCAACCGGTCGCCGTATGCATCAGCGGATTCAGTGGTGTGTAAGCCCCAAGTATCAAAGAGAATGTGTTTCCGACGACGCTTGCGCCGGCCGCCAGCATAATGAGCAGCCAGGCTTGCCGCAGCAAATCCGCCTTTGAGAACTGCCGCCAGCATTGCCGGCTCAACCAGAATCCGGTCCCGCTCGCGCCCACCACGAAGAGGGCGCCGGGATAGCGGAAGAAATCCTCCATAAGTGCCGGTTTTCCGGACAACAAGGCCACGCACGCCAGCGCGAGGCCGATCGCCAGATTCGCGATTGCAATGGCCCCCACAATCCACGGAACCGGCGGCGCGGGCGTCCACAGTTTTCGCAGCGCGTTCATTTCGTCATTCCTGCCGCCAGCTTACCGGTGAATTCCACGCCCTCGATGGCGCGGCTGGCCAGCACGGCGGCCGCTTTCTCACCGAGGAATGCCGCAAACATCGGAAGCACGTTGGGATGATCGCGCTCGGCGCCCAGTTCCCTGGTCACCGACTCCGCGGCGCGCGATCCGAAGAACATACGCAGTTGCGAACGCACGCGGTCCCGCACCTCCGGTTTAACCGCCTCGCCCTGCGCCAACTGCCATTCGCGCAAACCCTCGAGCAGCGTTTCCAGGCCCTGCTGTAGACGCGGTTGCTCCACGGGAATGGCCGATTCGAGCGAAACCAGGTGCTCGAACTCGGCTTCCAGCCGCTCCAGTTCCTTGCGGCATTCCGCGCAACGCTCCAGATGCGCCGTCATCTTGCCTGCACGGCGGTGCGCCAGCTCACCGTCCCGGTAGGCCATCAGCATTTCCATATCAGGATGAATAGGAGTTCTCCTCTCTGGGTGCCGTCACTGCACCCGTTACCGTTCGTTCCCGGCTGTCCTCCGCGTACCCAAGAGCGCGGCGTACCTTCTTGTGCGCGCGCGCCAAAGTCGCCCCCACTGTTCCCTGCCGCAAATCCAAGACTTCCGCGATTTCGTCGTAACTCAAGCCTTCCGCGCGCAGCCGCACGCACTCGAGCTCGCGCGGGGCCAGCACCCGGGCCAGGTCTCGCGCCATCTCCGCCCGATGGTAATGCCGCTCGGGATCGTTCGCGCCGTCCCACGGGTCGTCAATTTTATCGATGGCGATCTCGTTCTTCACGCTCGACGATTTGAGCGTATCCAACATATGGTTCCGCAGAACGCGATACAGCCATGCCTTGGGATCGATGAACTGCTGGCCTTGGCTGCGAGCCACAAAGTAACGAAGGAAGATCTCCTGGAGCGCATCCTGCGCGCCGCCGGTGTCGTTGATCATGGAACAGGCGTAGCGCAACAGCCCAGGAGCGTGCAGCGTGTATAGCGCCGACATCTCCTGCTCCATTGGATTCAACGGAGCGGCGCGGTTACACGACTCGCTTTGGTTCGCCGGGGGCACCCAAGTTCGATCTTCTGGTTAAACCTCCGGCGAAAGCAATATTGCCTTCAGTTAACTCTATCTGTTTCCAAGAAGTTATGGGTAAATACCCGGAAGCCCAAATATCCGCAGCCGTTGTAAAGATGCGGGCCTTTTCACTCGTCTCAGAGCGCGAGAGGATTCGGCAGAATTCGGTAGACAGGTTCGCAGGCGGAAAGGAAGACGACCTCGATGCTCGGCATCTCGACAGGAACGGAAACCGTAGTACTGCTGGAGAACGAGCCCGCAACGCGCCGTCTGGTGAGCGAGATGCTTGTCCTGGCGGGCTATAAGGTCCGCGAGGCAGCCAATACTGAAGAAGCTGTGCGCCTGATTGAAGACGGCCCCCCTACCGCCCACCTGCTGCTTGCCGACATCGCCAATGGCGGCGGGGCATTGGCACAGCGGATGGCGAGGCAATGCCCAAACCTGCGGATCTTAGTAACTTCCGGCCAATCCGACGAAGAAGCAGCCATGGACGTGGTAGCGTCGGGGGCCCATGTAATGACGAAGCCGTTCTCGCCAGGCGCGCTGATGACGAAAGTTCGGCAGGTACTGGATGGACCACAGGTGTTTGCGGCATCCCGTAGCGCTGCCGCCGGCGGCCACTTTCCGGCATCCCGTTAAACCTCGCGTATATTTCGATATACTGCTGTCGAATGGCGAACCCGAAATACAAGGTATCCGACAAGGCGATCCCTGTTTCCGAAGTCGTCGATACGTTGAGCGACGGCACCAAGGTCAAGCGCCGCATTCCGCGTATGCGCGCCTGTAGCGAGAAAGACGCAAAAGGCAAGCTCTGCGCCGGACACTTAAAGCGCTGGTATTTCTTTGGAGAAGAAGTGAAAAAGAAGTACGGAGCCGAAGCCGAAATCTACCGTTGCGAACACTGCAAGACGCTGTATCTGCCTACTCCGGAAGAAGAACCGCGAACGGGCACGTTGGCGTGGTAGACGCCAATAGAAAAACCGCACCAGAGTAGCCCTAGACGTTCCTGAGCTTACTCCAGTGCGGTCCGCCCGTGTTGAGCTGGGATCCGGCAGCGGGTCAACTGGACTTTCCCGCTCTTTCGTTTCATTCCTGGTGAGGTCCGCGTCCGATTTTCCTACGCCAAGAACGCCAGCAGAATACGCAACCCAGATCCCGGGTGAGAAGTTAAGAAAGCGCGTTAGAAAAAAACCCCTCTGTTGCAACCAGCAAACGATTTCATCGCGAGCGTCCAACTACAGCAAAACATCGAGCTCCCGCAAGCGCGCTGTTCTCTCTCGCCCACTTTGGCCTCGCCTGCCTGTTGCAGCAGAGGGCAGGTTTACAAGTTACTTCGCCAATTCATCAAAGGAATAGCAACCCCGCGGCCAACTGTCAATGCCCGTAACGCATTGATTTTGTTCGGGGCGTCACATCGGTGACCCCTGCCACCTGCGGCGGTGTGGTCCGGGGCTGTGGCGCTATGACACAATCGAGATTCATGTCGCGTTGGGTTCCCCCGGTCTCCTTTTTCCTCCTATTGTCTATTTCGCTGGCCCTGGCGCAAAATCCGGACGAAAGCTTCCGTGTCTACGCCGAGCATCCCCGGCTGCTGCTCGGTACACACCGCCTGCAACTGCTCCGCAAGGAGCGCGACCGTCGCTCCGTACGATGGCAACAGTTCGAGCTGCTGATGGCAGGGCACGCGCCCATGCCGGAGCCGGGTTTCGCCGGTGCGTTGTATTACAAAGTGGCGCAGAATGAGGCCGCCGGGCACGCCGCGATCACGTGGGCGCTGGGGCCCACAACCGACCTCCGCCAGACCGCCATCGTGTTCGACTGGTGCCAGGACCTGCTCTCGCCGGTACAATCCCGGGCGATCATGACGAAACTAGCCAAAGCCATTGAACAGCCCTCGCGCGATCGCTCGGTGTCGGTGATGCGAGGCCGTGTCCTGGCGGCGATTGTCCTCGCCGGGCATCAGCAGGAACTTTCCGAGCGTGAGCTGGCACGCGTCATTCAGGGATGGTGGCGCGGCGAGATCGCGCCCGCACTCAATGCCGGCCGCAACGTGATTTCACGCGACGATCTTTACGCGCTCTACGAAATGCTGCATGCTGTTCGCGACAACGTGAACATCGATTTGCGCGAATCGGCTGTGCCGTTTTTCAAAAACCTCCCCATTTATGACCTGGTGAGCTACTATCCCGCGTCGTACCCGGCGCCGGAGAACGAATACCGCATTCCCTGCACCAAGGGAGCCGACGAGCCGGATGTCAACCGTGCAGCCATGGCACGAGCGGCTGAACTGGCCATGGTGCCGTATGACGCGAATGCGCCTGAAACGCAACTCTTGCAGGGCTGGCTGATGCACGACAATTTCATTTTGCGTAGCACTCTCGGCACGCCCTACGAGTTCCTCTGGGCGAATCCGTACCATCCCGGCCTGGCTTATTATCTGGCGCCGCTGGTCTATCACGATGACTTGTTCGGCCGCCTGTTCGTGCGTTCCACTTGGGATGACTCTTCGCGCTGGCTTGGCTACTTCGATGGGCAGCTACAACTCTTCGAAAACGGCAGTGTGACCGTATTGAACGCGGCATTAGCCAGTGAGCCCATGTCGCTCGACACAGCTGTGGTGTTCTTTGGGAAGAACGCGCAGAAGTTCCGGACCATCCTCAACGAAGACGAAGAAGTGTTCATCCTCGGCCTCAAGCCCCAGACCATCTATCAGATCGAGATCGACGACGAGGAGATGACCGAGTCCAGTACGGATATCGGCGGCATCCTCGCGCTGAAACTCCCGCATAAGGTGCAGATCGGGGTTCGGCTCCGCGAGGCGCCGACGTTGAGTCCCGCGCCGGTTCAAGCGCCCGGCAAGCCCGTGCACGGCTCCGGCGAACCGGGTCAATTTTAAACAAACGCGTAATCGGGCCGTCATTTTCGAGATTTACACTTTGTCGAGGCGTCCCCTGTCAGGGCGCCCTCTTCCACGCCAACGATAAGAAGGAGCGAGAGCATGTCGGAAAATCACAAGGGTGCCGAACACCACAATTCGGCGGCCGAGCATCATGAGAATGCGGCGAAACATCACCGCGAGGCGGCCCGGCATTATGAAGCCGGCGACCACGAAAAGGCGGGGCATCACGCGCACGTGGCTCACGGCCACAGCTTGCACGCGGCCCATCACGCCGAAGAGGCGGGCAAACATCACGCCGCGGAACACAGCCACTAAGACTTCAAGGCGCGCACGGGTGCGGGCCGGTGTTCCGGCCCGCCATGTTACCCTACAAGGCTGAGCGCCCAGAAGCAGGAGCCCGGCTGCACACGGCGCCGCAAATCAGGAAGGGAAACACTCCCCCATCGTGCCCAAACGAGCCCGGCTAAAGGTCGAACCTGAAATGAACGCCGCCACCAAGCCCGAACCGGACGAGAGCCCGCAACTGGCTGTTCCCGCGGAGTCTGTCGACCTCAATGCGCGGGAATTGTACCTGAATCGCGAGCTGAGTCTGCTCGCGTTCCAGCGCCGCGTTTTAGAAGAAGCGGAAGACGAAACCAACCCGCTGCTCGACCGCGTGAAGTTCCTCGCGATCCTCGGCTCCAACATCGACGAGTTCTTCATGGTTCGCGTATCGGGACTGCTGGAGCAAGTAGAAGCCGGCATTGTGGAGGTGGGGGCCGACGGCATGGGGCCGCCCGCGCAACTGGTGACTATCCGCCGCGAGGTGAAAAAGCTGCTGGCGGATGCGCACAAGTGCCTTTCGGAAAGCTTGCTACCCGCGCTGCAAGCGGCCGGCATCCAGATACTGGACTATCCCGCGCTGAGCGAAGCGCAACTTGCTCTGGTCAACACCTATTTCGCTGAAAGCATGTTCCCGGTGCTGACGCCGCTGGCTTTCGACCCCGGCCGTCCGTTCCCCTTCATATCCAACCTCAGCCTGAACCTGGCGGTGCTGATTCGCGATTCTAAAGGTGTCGAGCATTTTGCTCGCGTGAAGGTTCCGGACTCGCTCCCACCGTTCATTTCTCTGCGCGCCAAGAAGAAGAGCCTAAAGCGCCACCGACCCCAGGAAACCGAGGAGTTCGTCTGGATTGAGCAGGTCATCGCGGCCAACCTTTCGTCGCTATTCCACGGGATGGAAATCATTGAGGCGCACGCGTTTCATGTCACGCGAGACGCCGACATCGAGATTCAGGAGCTCGAAGCAGAAGACCTGCTCGAAACCATTGAGGAAAGCATTCGCCAGCGTCGCTTCGGCAGAGTGATCCGGATGGAAGTCGGCGACGACATGCCGGAACACATTCTTGAGATTTTGATGAGCAACCTCGAGATTGACTCGAGCCAGGTATATCGCGTCAAGGGCCCGCTGTCGCTGAGCCGTCTCATGCAGCTGTTTTCGGTCGAGCGGCCTGACTTGAAGGAAACGCCATTTCAGCCGGCCATCCCGCGTGCGCTCACCGATTCCGAGGACGAGGACATCTTCGCGCTGATGCGCCGGCAGAATATTCTTCTGCACCATCCATTCGATTCTTTTCAACCGGTGGTGGATTTCATCGCGAAGGCCGCGCGCGACCCGAAAGTGCTGGCCATCAAGATGGTGCTCTACCGCATCGGCAGAAACTCGCCAATCCTCGAAGCGTTGTTGGATGCGCTCGAAAACGGCAAGCAGGTCGCTGTGCTGGTCGAGCTGAAGGCACGCTTCGACGAAGAGAGCAATATCGAATGGGCGCGAGCGCTGGAAAAACAGGGCGTCCACGTCGTGTACGGATTGGTCGGGCTGAAGACGCATTGTAAAGTCACGATGGTCGTGCGAAGAGGGGACGACGGCGCCATCCGCCGCTATCTTCACTTAGCCACAGGAAACTATAACGTCGTAACTGCTCGGCTTTATACAGACATCGGTATGCTGACTTGCGATGAGGAGTTAGGAGCCGACGTTACCGACTTATTTAACTATCTGACAGGATACTCCGCCAAGCGGAACTACGCTAAGTTGCTTGTATCTCCCGTGAATTTGCGGGAGCGTTTCGAATCTCTCGTCCAACGCGAAATCGATCACCAGATCCAGGGGAAACGCGGCCATCTGATCCTGAAGATGAATGCGTTAGTAGATCACACCATCATTCGCTTGCTATATCAGGCTTCCCAAGCCGGAGTGCAAATCGACTTACTGGTCCGCGGCATTTGCTGTCTGCGTCCCGGTGTCCCGGGCGTCAGTGACAACATTAAAGTCACCAGCGTCATCGGGCGATTTCTGGAACACAGCCGCGTTTACTACTTCCGCAACGGCGGCGACGAGGAAATCTATCTGGGAAGCGCCGACATGATGCCCCGCAATCTCGACCGGCGCGTGGAGGTTATATTTCCGCTGGAAGACCCGGAAATGATCCAGCACGTAAAGGATCAGATTCTCGCCACTTACCTGGCCGATAACGTCAAAGCCCGCGAAATGAAAAGCGACGGAACTTACGTCAAGAAGAGCCCCGCTCACGGCAGTAACCCGGTGAACGTCCAGAGCGTGTTGATTGAACGCGCGAAATCAGGCAGCCGCGGAGGCGCCTAAGATCTGCGCCACGTGATGGCGCAGGTGCCGCAGGTAATCCTCTATCAGAAATTCCAGAGTGTATTGCGCGCCAGGAGCTTGCCAGATGTGCCCGGCAGCCCCAGGATCCGCATAGCGCATAACGTGCGCCAGGTGCCGGTTGAATGCCAGCCACAGCTCCACCAGATCGCGCCAGTCGCGCGCGGCGTAGCTCTGCACGCGCACCCAATCGTTTTGCTGATAAGTCGGCATGATCAGGAGTGCCTTTGACTGAAGCCGCACAAAGCGCTGATGGTTGTTCGATGCGGAATCGACGAGGTGGCCCAGGATCTCTTTCCTTGACCAATTCTCAGGACCGGTTCGCTTGCCGGCCGCTTCTTCGCTGATCGCGAGGAGCGGGATGCGCGACGCGTCCAGCGTTTGCTCCAATGCCTTAGCTACATCCAGCGCGTTCATGGGCACGATGGTAACATCACGCGGCACTCGTTGCGGAGCGGTGTACAGTAACGCGGACGTTATTTCGGCGTGAAAGCGAAATTGGAAATGTAGACTTCGTCGGTACCGGGAAGATAGAACCCGAACTTTCCGTTCGCCGGATTGAGTCCTGACGCCGGCCAGGAGTCAATCTTTTCCCAACCGCCGTCGCCCTGGACAAAGGTCGTGATGCCGGCCGCGGAAATGTCGATCCGAAGAGTAAACTCCAGTTCCTTGGCTTGCGACTTGAGCGGCTCGGTCTCCTCTTTTTGTTTTTTGCCGCCCGTTACCGCGGCGCGATGGATACTCTTCTTATCGATGCCGAATCGAATGTAATCGCTGGTATTGTCCAAGCACCCGACCGCCCATTCAATTCGGTGGTTGAAGACGCCGCCCTGACGGCGCGCGCTAAATACGAATGTGCCGCCGCTCGGCTGCACCGGGTACAGCACCAACCCGCCGCCGCGATGTACATACCAGCCGCTCTCCAGCTTCCAGCCGGATTGCGCGGCCCATGTCTCCATGGAAACCGCAGCCGTCTTCGCCGGAACGTTGGCCTGCGGCAGGTTCAGAGTCACCAGATTTGCCTTGCCCGGACCCACCGCCACCACGATGCTCTCCGGGGTGCGTGACGGCGCAGTCGCTGTGAACGTGTACTGTCCTTCGTCCAGTTCTACCGTGGGCAGATGCGCCTCGTGCTGCCGGCCGTCCGGTCCCTTGTAGGAGATCGTGGCATTGGCCGGCGTCACCATGAGCTTTACCGCCACCTTGGTCACCTGCGGAACCAGATCGGATTGCCCAACCGTCACGGTCTCCCCAGCCTTGAACGGTTTCGTAATGGGCTTATATCCGGTGATTTCGATCGTGTGGTTTCCGGGCGAGATCTCGGGAACGGAAAGGCCGCCTCCGGTATCAACCGTGCCGGCCGGTCTTTGGTCCACCTTCACCTGCGCCCCCGGGGGCGCGCCCATGATCGCCAGCAGCGCTACGGTCGGGTTCGCGCGTAACTGGAATCTCAGGGTGACTTCTTCGCCCTTCTGGATGTCGACAGTTTGCTCCGGCTCTTCCTGGAAACCATCCTTAAGAACCCGGATGGTGTGCTTCTTGACGGCCAGGTTGATACGGATTTGGCCGCTCTTGCTCTTCCTGCGCTGTTTATAGGGTTTCCCGTCCAGAATCACCTGCACGTCATCAATACCCGGTGTCAGGATCAGCACCGAGCCGACGTTGCGGTCGGAATCGAGGCGAACATCGATTGTTGGCGAAGGGCCGTTGGTCAAGGTCAGCTTATGCGAAGCATTGCCCTCGGTGAGCAGCACCTCATGGTTTCCCGGCGGAAGATTTGGAATGTCGATGCCGTTCGGGCCGGCTTCCCCATAGTCCTGATTATCGACGCTCACTTTCACCGGCGAGTAAGTCGCCTGGATGTGCGCCTGATTCTGGAAGCTGGTCAGCACAACGGCTTTTACTTCCTTGGCCGTGGGTGCCTCCGTGAGAACCGGCATCCGCCCCTGCGCCGCTTCAAATCCGATGTTGGTCTTCGCGCTGCCGGAGCTGATCTCGAGCGAGTGCTTGCCTAATCCGAGAGACTCATTAGTGAACTGCCCGTCCTGTAACTCGGTGGCGGCCTCTTCATCGAACTTCACCTTGCCGGTCTGAAAATCACTGGTCACGCGCAATACTTGCGCGACGGGTACCGGAGGAATCACCGGGGCCGGCGGTTGCAAGGTCAGATCGAGCGCCGCAGGCTCGCCGCGCTTCACCACGAGTGCCTGCGTCACCGGCAGGTAACCGTCCGTCTGCGCGTCGACCTGATACACGCCGGCGCGCAACTTGAGTTGGACTTCGCCCGAACCCTTGGCTTCGCCGTTGACACGAATTGTTGCACCCTGCGGATGAGTTCGAATTACCACCATCACGGGCCGGAACGATCGCGCCACGAACCACGCGATCACCAAAACGACGACAGCGGCGGCCGCGACCCAGATCAACGTGCGATTTACGGGCGGCTTGGCAGCCGGTGCCGCGGGCTGAGCGGCGGCCGGCGGAGCGCCCGGCGGTGCGACAGATGGCGGTGGGGGTGGCGGTGTGATCGCCGGTGGTGCTGCCTCCGTTGCCGGTGATTGCAACAATACCGTCGCGCCGAAATCTCCTGCGTCAGATGCCGCGGGACCCGCCGGCGGGGCTCCAGGCAGCGGAGGCGGCGGCACGGTGGACGAGGGCGAAAGCTGCGCTTGGAATCCGGTGGGCACTTCCGGCACGGGCTCGGGCGCGGGCGGCTGTTCCCGCAATCGCTGCTCGAATGCTTCCCAGCCTTCGGGAGTCGTGGTTTCGGGAGAGTCCGCTTGCGGCGCGGCAGGCTGTTGCGCCGTCGCCGGAGGAATGGCCACCGTTTCCTGCTGGGCCGCAGCCGCGGCTTTCGATCGCTGGCTGCGCGTCTGGTAATCCGGAAGCGCCTTGCTCAGCGTGGCGTGCAGTTGCACGAGGCGCGAATCGCGCGGATACGTACCGAGCATCTGCTCGATCTGCTCGAGCGCACCCTGCAGGTTCCCCGCGGTCTGCATGCGGCGCGCTTCCGCCACCACCTGGCCGACTTCTTCCTCGCGCTTATGGTCGAGCGCCATGCCGCGCACACCCTTCGCGAGCGCATGCGACGGATCTAGTTCGAGCGCCTGCTGGCAGAGTGACTCAGCGCCGCGCCAGTCCGTGTCGATGATCGCGCGAGCCTGATCGAGCATCGTCTCCAGCAGGAACGTGCGAACCACCTGGTTGTTTTCGTCTAGCGCATAAGCGCGGCGGAGCACTTCGATGGCTTCGCTATATTGCCGTTGCGCGCTCAGGTCCTGCCCTTGCTGGAACAGTTGCTGCGCTTCGGCGGCGCGGGCCTGATTCTGCCGCGCCAACTCGCCCAGTGAAGCCAATTCGGCATCGTCCGGATACTCGGCCGACGCGTTCTTCAGCAGTTCGAGCGCGCGGTCGAAGGCACCGGATTCGATCTGGCGGTCGATCTGCTCCACCCAGCGTGCCTTGGCTTCCGAGCGCGACTGCTGTTCCCGCCGCTTGATCACCCGCTCGATTTCGAAATCCAACCCCGGGTACTGCTTGTGGATGGTTTGCAGCGTCTCCCATTGGCCCAGCGCTTCATTGAATTGGCCGCGCTCTTCGTAGGACCGGGCTTTGTTGACAATGGAATTGACCAGGTCTCGCTTGTCGCGCACCAGCCGCAGCGCGCGCTCAAAGTGCGGTTCGCCCGGATGGGCTTCGAGAGCGCCTTTCAGGATGCCGACACGCCGCTCCAGATCCGGCTCCGCTTCGACGGCACGGTCGATGGCCGCCACCTGGGACGAAAGGTCCTGCCGCTGCCGCTCCTCCACGTCGAACTTGAGCGCCTGAAACAGCGCGTGCCCCGGATACTTGCTTAGATATTGCTGGCAGATGGAGAGCGCTGACGGAAAATTTCCGTCCAACAGATGTTTGCGCGCTTCCTGATAGGAGCTTTTGAGCACATCGTGCTCGGAGCGTACCTGGTTATAGAAATTCTGATACGAAATGCCGCGCTCGGGCGCCGAGGTATCGGGCACGCGGCGATCCAGATCCACCAGCCGGTCGAGCTTGGTGAGCGCGGAGCTCATCTCGCCGTTCTGCCAGGCTTCCATCGCCTGCTTGTACAGCTCTTCCTTCTCTTTTCGCGCTTTGACGTACTGATCTTCGCGCCGGTCGACTTCGGCCAACAACTGAAGTGCGGTTGTGTCCTTGGGCCGCAATTGCAGCAGGCTCTTCAGCGCGTCGCGTGCATGGCTGAACGCATTGTTTTCCAGATGCTGGCGCGCCAGCTTGGTCCACTCTTCCACCTTGGCTTCGCTGCGGCGCGTCTCAATTGTCGCGCGCAACGTGACGGCCACCGAGTTCGTGGGGTCGAGTTGCAAAACTTCCTGGATCTTTTGCAACGCCAGCAGGTATTCTTCTTCCTGCATGCACGTGCGTGCGCTTTCGAGCAGTTGCCCGATGTTCTTCTGGCGCACCGCCTGGTCAAGCTGGCGGCGCAGCAGCGTCATGCCCGTCTCGACGTGGCCTTCGGCCTCGAGTTCATTCAGCAGTTCGCCGGCGAACTGAAAATTTCCCTGCTCGTAAGCTTTGGTGGCCTTTTGAATGCGCGGCTGCAAACGCGCTGCGTCGAAAATCTCGATGGGCTCGTTGCGGTGCGCCTTGAGCAACGTCTCGGCAAACTCCTTGGCGGTAGAGAAGCGGTTCCATGGCTGCTTCGCCATCGCCTTGTGGATGACCCGGCTCACCATCTGGCTCACCGCCGGATTCAGCTCCGAAGCCGCCGGCGGGATGTTGTGCATGATGGCCTGCGCCGTTTCCTGTTCGGTCGGATAGTCGAAGGGCCGCCGCCGCGTCAGCGTCTCGTAGAACACCACTCCCAGCGAAAAAATATCCGAGAGCGGCGAGGCCGGCTTCATCTCGATCTGCTCGGGCGCCATGTAGGGCAAGGTTCCGCCGGCCACCGTCATGGTCGCCGTCGTGTCCGCCATATGCGCCACGCCGAAATCGATGATCTTCACCGTGTCGTCGGGCATCACGAAAATATTGCTGGGCTTGAGGTCGCGATGCACCAGGCCGCGCTCGTGCGCCGCGTGCAGGCCACGGCACGTCTGCACAATGATCTCGACCGACCGTTCCACCGTGAGCCGCTGGCTGGATGTCTTGATGAGCTGATCGAGCGTCACGCCCGGCAACAGCGGCATCACGAAATAAGGCTTGGTGGCTCCATCCTCGTTGAATTCGCCGATATCAAAAATCTCGACGATGTTCGGATGGCTCATCGAGGCCAATACGCCGCACTCTTTGCGGAACAGATCGAGCGCTAATTTGCTCGGACTGTCGCGCAGAGTTTTGATCGCCACCTCGCGCTGCACAACGGTGTCGTAGGCCTTGTACACCAAGCCCATTCCGCCCTTGCCGAGGACGTCAATCGTCTCGTACCGCTCTTTAATTTTCTTGCGGGCTGCCATGCGAAGTCGGACTGTCCTTTATCATACAGCCCTTTTCGCACCATGGTTAATAGGGGATTAACTCAAGTTAGCAGTAATGTGCGAGAATTTCCGGGCCGAGGGAATGAAGCGTCACGTGAAAAATACCGGGACAGACTGGCCGGCGAAGCCGCCTCCCCTCGGATCCCATAAAAAGTGATAAAAATGACAAACGGATCGGCAAAATGAATTCCCCGCATCTCATCCTCGTCGGCGGTTTCCTGGGCGCCGGAAAAACTACGCTAATGCTGGCGGCAGGCGCGCGTCTGCGCACTGCGGGTAAACGCGTCGGCATCATCCTGAACGATCAGGGTGGTGAACTTGTGGACACGCGGCTGGCCGAATCAGCAGGTTTCCCGGCGCGCGAAATCACCGGCGGCTGCTTTTGCTGCCGCTTTTCGGAATTCGTGCGCGTGGCCGGCAGCTTCACATCGAGCGAGGCGCCCGAGTTCATTCTCGCCGAGCCCGTGGGTAGCTGCACCGATCTCGCCGCCACGATCCTCCAGCCGATCCGGCGATACCACAGCGATCAATACACGCTGGCGCCACTCACGGTAGTGGTCGATCCGGCGCGCGCGGAACAACTTGTCGGCCCCCATGCCGACCCCTTGGCCGCGTACCTGTTCCAGAAACAGATTACCGAGGCCGATCTCGTTCGCTTCAGCAAGGCGGATCTCTACACGGACTTTCCCCGAATTCCTGGTGTCGATGCCCGGCCGATCAGCGCGCAAACCGGCTTGGGCGTCGCCGAGTGGCTCGATGAAGTGCTCTCGTGGGGCGGCGCTACAGGCGCGAAGCTGCTCGACATCGATTATGCGCGCTATGCCGAGGCGGAGGCATCGCTCGGCTGGCTGAACCAGCGCGGTGATCTGCGGCTCGACCGCCCGCTTACCCCGGCAGCTATCGTCGGCCCCTTCGTTACGCGACTCGACCGCCTCCTGACCGACTCCGGAATTCCTATCGCGCATTTGAAAGTATTCGCCCAATCCGCGAACGGTCACGTCAAAGCCAGCGTCTGCCGCAATGGCGAACGGCCGGCCGTCGCGGGCACGCTGGATGCCCCGCCGGCAGCGCGATGCACTCTCACAATCAACCTACGCGCCGCCGGCGATCCGGCGCTTCTCAGCACTCTCGTCGACCAGGCAACCAACGATCTGCCGGGCCGCTTTGGCGTCCATCACGCCGAGGCCTTCCGTCCGTCTCCACCGGTTCCCGAACACCGCTTTCAGGAAGCCATATGAAAATCTCTAGACGCAGCCTTCTCGCCGGCTCCGCTGCCGCCGGTGTCGCACGCAGCCAGAATGCTTCGAAAGTCCCGACGTCGCTGCCCGCGCCCGGCCGCCGCTTCACCAAGGATTCCCTCCGTGAGATCGCGTTCCCTCTCGGCGGCATCGGCACTGGCACCGTATCGCTGGGCGGCTGCGGCAACTTTCGCGATTGGGAAATCTTCAACCGTCCCAACAAAGGCGGCATTCTGCCGTTCACTTTCGCGGCCTTGCACCTCGCGGGCGGCGGCTTAAAGAAGCCGGTAGTCCGCGTCCTCGAGCGCGTGCCGCACCCGCCCTACACGGGCTCGAGCGGCGTCCCACGCGAGACCGGCCTCGGATTGCCGCGCTTTCGCGAAGCCGTTTTCACCGGCTCGTATCCGTTTGCCAACCTTCAGTTCATCGATGCCCGGCTGCCGGTCGAAGTGTCACTCGAAGCCTTCAATCCCATGATCCCGCTCGCAACTGCGGATTCCAGCTTGCCGGTCGCCATCCTCACCTATCGCGTCACCAATCGCGCCGCGTCCGAGGTCAATGCAGCACTGGCATTCTCAATCCTCAATCCAATCGGCTACGATGGCGTCACCACACTCGAAGATCGCCACGCCCCGTTCTTCGGCGGCAACCGCAACGAGTTTCGTACCGATGGAAACGTGGCTGGTCTGTTTCTGTCCTCGGCGAAATATCCGGCGGATTCCGCCCGCCACGGTTCCATGGCTGTCGTCACGGAATCGAGCAACATCTCTTACCGGCTTGCCTGGGAGCACGGAGAATGGTTCGACGAGTTTCAGAAATGGTGGGATGAGTTCCTGGCCCGCGGCCGCTTTCCCAATAATACCGGCGGCGCCTCGGAAGACAAAACCACCGACTACGCCTCCATCGCGTCGCACTTCGCGCTCAAGCCCGGCGCATCCAAGCATGTGACCTTCGTTCTCTCCTGGCACTTTCCCAACACGGAAATCTACTGGCACAGCGGCAGCGGAGACTTTGGCGAAGGACGGGAGACCCCCAACCCCACTCCCCTCCGTAACGATTACGGCGCCCGCTGGCCGTCCGCATGGGAACCCGCCGCGCACGCCCTGAACGAACTCGCCTCACTGCATGCTCGTTCCAAAAAGTACCGCGACACTCTCTACGCCTCCACTTTGCCCGCGCCTCTCATTGATGCAGTTTCCAGCCAGGCTTCCATCCTGCGCACCAACACCGTAATGGTGATGGAGAATCAGCTCACCCTGGCGTTCGAAGGCTGCGACGATCACGCCGGCTGCTGCCCCATGAACTGCACGCACGTTTACAACTACGAGCAGGCGCTCGCTCACCTTTATCCCGAGTTGGAACGCAGCATGCGCGACACCGATTTCCTGGTCAACCTGCGCCCCGATGGCAGCATGAGCTTTCGTACTCCCGTGCCCTTACACACCCAGAGCACCGGCCCCATGACGCCTGCGGCCGACGGCCAGATGGGTTGCATCATGAAGGTCTATCGCGAGTGGCTGCTCGGTGGCTCCGATGATTGGTTGCGTAAGCTCTGGCCCCAGGTGAAGCGTGCCATCGAGTACGCCTGGGTGAAGTGGGATGCCAACCGCGACGGCGTCATGGAAGGCGAACAGCACAACACGTACGACATCGAATTTTACGGGCCGAACAGCATGATGGGCACGCTCTATCTCGGTGCACTTGCCGCCGGCGTGCGCATGGCCGAGCATCTTGGCGATCATGCCGCTGCCGAGACCTACCGCAAAGTCTATGAGCAGGGTCGCGCGCTTCTCGATAAGGAACTGTGGAACGGAGAATATTACGTCCAGCACGTGGATGAATCGCAATCCAACGCCGCGCGCTATCAGTACGGCGAAGGGTGCCTGTCCGATCAGTTGCTCGGCCAATGGTTCGCCGAAGTCGTGGCTCTGGGCAAGCTGCTCCCGCCCGAACATCTGCGCGGCGCGCTTGCTGCCATTTACCGCTACAACTTCAATACTGACTTTTCGAATTTCGCCAACGCCCAGCGCATCTACGCGCTTGATGATGAGAAAGGTCTGCTCCTGTGCAGTTGGCCCAATGGCAAGCGGCCCGCGCTGCCCTTCGTCTATTCCGACGAAGTATGGACCGGCATCGAATATCAAGTGGCGGCGCATCTCATCTATGAAGGCATGGTGAAGGAAGGTTTGGCGATCGTGGAAGGCGCGCGAGCGCGATACGATGGCCGCCGTCGCAATCCCTGGAATGACATCGAGTGCGGCCACCACTACGCGCGCGCCATGTCGAGTTGGAGTCTGCTCACCGCCATCTCGGGCTTCGCGTGCTCGACTCCGGCGAAGGAAATTCGCTTCCGCCCGCGCGTCTCCGAAGCCCAGTTCCGCTGCCTGTTTTCCTCAGGGACGGCATGGGGAAGTTACGCCCAGCAGGCCGCTAAGGATAAACTCGATGCCGAGATCTCGGTGGAAGGCGGAACTCTCGAACTGGCCGTTCTTCGCGTGCCGTTCTCGGGTGCGTCAGCCAAGGTGAAATCCAGCTCTCCCGCTAAGACAGAAGTCGCCGGCGGCGAGGCGACCGTGCGATTTCTCACCCCCGTCGTTCTTCAAACTGGTCAAAAACTCACAGTGTCGCTGGCAGTTTGAACTACATCGGTCCATAGCTTGCTATGTTCTTCGGCAGGAGAAGAAAAAATGCGCATTGTGCCTTTTGCTCGCTCACTGCTCTTGACCATCTTGATGTTGGCTGTTCCCGCAATCTCTTCGGCGGGAATTCTCCTTTCAGTGACGATCGCGCCACCGCCGCTACCTGTGTATGAGCAACCCATCTGTCCCGGCGACGGCTATATTTGGACCCCAGGATACTGGGCATACGGCGACGATGGGTTCTTCTGGGTGCCCGGCACCTGGGTATTGATCCCGGAGCCAGGCTTCCTCTGGACCCCCGGCTATTGGGGTTGGGGCGATGGCGCTTTCATTTTTCATGAAGGCTATTGGGGACCCCAAGTCGGATTTTACGGTGGCATCGATTATGGCTTCGGCTACACCGGCGTCGGATATGAGGGCGGCTACTGGAGGAACAACGCATTCTTCTATAACCGCGCCTACAACCACATCGATCACGTCACCAACGTCTACAACAAAACCGTCAACGTGCACGTCAATTATGTGAGCTACAACGGAGGTGCGGGCGGGGTTGAAGCGCGGCCCACCTCGGCGGAAGAAGCTGCTGCGCACGAGCGGCACATCCCACCAAGTTCTGCGCAAGTGCAGCACCTGCAAACTGCCAGCGGCAACCGCCAGCTCTACGAATCCGCGAATCATGGCAAGCCGCCGATTGCAGCCACTGCCAAACCTAACGATTTTTCACACAGCGTCGTAAAAGCCAAGTCGGCCGCCAAAGATTACCGACCGGTTGCGGCCCGCCAGGCCGCAGCACCAGCCCGCAACGCAGCATCAGCCCGCACCGCAGCGCCGGAACGGAGTACGGCCCCGGAACGCTCCGCTACACCCGTTCATCCAAACGACCTTCCAAAAATGGAGCGCCCTGCTCCGGTAAACACCGGAAACTCGAAGCAGGACCAGAAATACCAGCAGCAGCAGCAAAAGCTATTTGCCAAGCAAGAGCAGGATCGGCAAAAGCTACAGCAGAAACAAGAGCAGGAGCACCGAAAAATGGCGCGGTCCAATCCGAATCCGCAGAGGCAGCAGCAAATGGAGCAAAGGCACCAGCAGCAAACCCAGCAATTGCAGCAGCGGCACGCCACCCAGATGCAGCACTTGCAGAGCCGGCAACCGCAACCGAGGCCAGGCCCACGAAAATAACACTCCCGGCCCTGAAGAATCCGTAGCGCGGGGGTACCGCGCCGTTTGCGGGACACTCGCGGCATTTTCTTCAATTGCAGTATCCGCATGGGCCGAGTACGCTCGGCCCAATCTATCCACGGGAACAAGCATCCCACGGCGCGCGTATCTGTTAGCGAGAACACAATATGTCCGCCTTCACGCAAGACCTCCGTCATGCTCTGCGCGTCATGGGTAAGAACCGAGGGTTTACCGCCATCGCCGTCTCTGCTCTCGCGCTCGGCATCGGTGCCAACACCGCCATCTTTTCGGTAGTCAACGGCGTACTACTCCGGCCACTGTCGTTCAAGGAACCCGACCGCCTGGTCGGTGTGGGCCGCGGCTTTAAGGACGGAGGACTCGGTCCAGCGTCCATCCCCAAGTACTTCGCGTGGCGCCACGCGATGCCGGCTTTCGACGCAATGGCGGCCTACGATTTTGCCGGGCCGGGACTCAACCTCGGCGGCGGGGAGAAGCCTGAGCAGGTAAAAGGCATTCACGTCTCGGCGGAGTACTTCACAGTCTTCGGTACGGCCCCCATCCGCGGCCGCGTTTTCACGGCTGACGAGGACCGGCCGAGCGGCCCGAAGCTCGCGGTGATCAGCGGTGGCCTCTGGAAGCGCCGATGGGGCGGCGACCCGGGCATCCTCGGCAGGCCCATCGTTCTCAATAATGAGCCGTATACCGTTGTCGGCGTTCTGCCCGAAAGCTTCCATTCCGATCCCCCCGCCGACATTTTCATTCCGCTGCAGCCCGATCCCAACAGTCAGAATCAAGGGCACTATCTGCGCGTTTCTGGACGCCTCAAGCCCGGTGTTTCCCTTCAGACGGCGCGAGCGCAGCTCAACGTCGCGGGAGAACAGTTCCGCCGCCAGTACCCGCGGTGGATGAATAAGGACGAAAACGTGAACGCGATTCTCGAGCAAGAGGTGCTTGTCGGCGACACGCGGCCTGCGCTGTTGATCCTGATGGGCGCCGTGGGCCTGGTCCTGCTGATCGCTTGCGCCAACGTTGCCAACCTGCTACTCGCCCGTTCCACGGCACGCACCAGGGAGATCGCCGTCCGTACCGCGCTTGGAGCCGGGCGATGGCGGCTCATCCGGCAACTCCTTACCGAAAGCATTCTCATGGCTCTCGCTGGTGGATTGGCCGGGCTGGTCATCGGTATTTGGGGTGCGCGTGCGCTGCTTGCTATCAGCCCCGAGAATCTGCCCCGTATCGATGAGTTAACCGCTGCCGGGCTGCTCACGACACTCGACTACCGCATGCTTGGGTTCACGCTGGCGATTTCCATCCTTACCGGGATTCTGTTCGGCCTGGTCCCCGCGCTACAGATCTCCCGGACCGATGTAAGTTCCACGCTAAAGGAATCTGGCTCGCGTTCCACTACGGGGCGTAATCACTATGCTCGTGGCGCCCTGGTCGTGGGTGAAATGGCGCTTTCGCTCGTGCTGCTGGTGGGCGCGGCTCTGCTGATTCGCACATTCATCTCCTTGCGCAGCGTCAATCCCGGCTACAATCCGCACCACATTCTCACCCTCCAAACCTCGCTGAACGGCGGCCAATACGCCACCACCGCCCAGGTCGAAAGGCTCACGCGGCGGGTTCTCGAACGCGTCGAAAGCCTGCCGGGAGTCGAAGGCGCCACGTCCAGCATGAGCTCGCCCGTGGAAGGTGGAGCTGACTTGCCCTTCGTCATCGAAGGACGCCAGCCACCCAAAGACAGCCCTTATCACGGCGACGATCAGTATCGCTTCGCCGCCCCGCACTATTTCAGCGTTCTGAAAGTGCCTCTGCTGCGCGGACGTGCTTTCACCCTCCAAGACACGGCAAAAGCGCCGGCCGTTGTGATCATCAATAGCGCAATGGCCAAGAAATACTGGCCCAAAGAGGATCCCATCGGTCAGCGCATCACCATCGGCAAAGGTTTGGGACCCGAGTTTAACGATCCCACCCGACAGATTGTCGGCATTGTCGGCGACGTCCGTGAAAACGGATTGGATAGCGATCCGCCACCTGTAATGTATGTGCCCTTCGGACAGATTCCCGACGGCTTCATGGGCCTTCTGAACGGTGTACTCCCCACCACATGGCTGATTCGGACCACGCCCCAGCCGCTCACCCTGGTGAACGCCGTGCGGCAGGAGTTCCTCAATACCGATAGCAATCTGCCCATCGCGAAGGTCCGAACCATGGAGCAGGTCATTTCCGGAGCCATCGCCCGCCAGAATTTCCAGATGATTCTGCTGGTGGTCTTCGCGTCGGTTGCGTTGCTGCTTGCCGCGCTCGGCATCTACGGCGTGATGTCTTACGTGGTCGAGCAACGCACCCACGAAATCGGCATTCGATTGTCGCTGGGTGCCGGAAGGAACGATATGCTCCGCCTCGTCGTGGGCCAGGGCATGCGCTTGGCCGCCATCGGCGTGGCGTGCGGACTCGCCGCGGCGTTCGGTCTGACCCGCCTGCTCGAAAAGTTGCTTTACGGCGTCAAATCAAACGACCCCCTAACTTATGTGATCGTTGCCTTGGTGCTCACCTCCGCAGCCTTTTTGGCAACGTTCGTTCCGGCGCGAAGAGCCACAAAAATCGACCCTGTAATCGCCTTAAGATACGAGTAGCCAGACTTCCCGCACCTGTGGCGGAGAATGGCGCATCTAAGGCTAGGTCAGGAGAACACCCATGAGCAACGAAGCAACTGCCGCCGCTGAAGCCGTAAGTACTTGGGATATCGACCCCGCGCACTCTCATGCCCAGTTCAAAGTGCGTCACATGATGATCTCGAACGTGAAGGGCGAGTTCACCAAGTTGAGCGGAACCGTGAAGATCGATAGCGCCGACGTGACCCAATCGACTGTTGATGTAACCGTCGATACCGCCAGCATCAGCACGCGGGATACGCAGCGCGACGGGCACCTCAAGAGCCCTGATTTCTTCGACGTAGAGAAGTATCCGACCATCACGTTTCAATCCACCAAGATCACCAGCACCGACGACGGCCTGGAACTCACCGGAAACCTGACCATGCATGGAGTCACCAAGCCGGTGACTTTCGCGATAGATGGACCAACGCCGGAGACCAAAGACCCATGGGGTAATGTGCGGCGAGGCGTGGAGGCCACAACTACCATCGATCGCAAGGACTTCGGGCTCGTCTGGAACGCGTCGCTCGAAACGGGCGGCGTCATGGTCGGCGATAAGGTGCATCTCACGGTGGATGCGGAACTTGTGAAAAAGTAAGGCCGTCCGAAAGCGGGAAGCCGCTTCCCAGGAATGGGCAGCCGCAGTTCGAAATCAAATCTAAACTATTGAAAACAGGGGCTGTCCATTGGCCAGCCCCTTGCACTTTCCGCGGGGATGCAGCCGCTCCATGACCTCCGCTTCGCGCTCCGCGCGCTCCGTAAAAGCCCGCTTTTCACAACGATAGCCGTCCTTACCCTGGCGCTCGGAATCGGTGCCAACACCGCCATCTTCACCCTGATGGACCAGTTGCTGCTCCGATATCTGCCGGTTCGCCATCCCGAGCAACTCGTGATGCTTGATCAGGAGGCTTTTACGCAGGGCATGGTCCTGACCGATCACGCGTTTTCCTATCCGATGTATAAGGATTTCCGGGATCAGGCGCGCGTTTTTGATGGCGTGCTGGCGCGTTTTTCGCTCCCGATAAGCGTCGGCCACAACGGCCAAACCGAGCGGGCGAACGGAGAAATCGTTTCCGGTAACTACTTCGAAGTACTGGGCGTTTCCGCCTTTCTGGGGCGCACACTGACCCCAGAAGATGACCGGATTCCAGGCGGTCAACCGGTGGCATTCCTGACCTATGGCTATTGGATGCGCCAATTTGGCGGCGACCGCGGCATCCTCAACCAGACCATTCGTATCAACGATCTTCCGATGACCGTGGTGGGTATCGGTCCGCCGGGTTTTCATGGCATCGAGGTCGGCGCGACGACCGATGTGATGGTGCCGGTCATGATGCAGCGGGAAATGATGCCCACCAGGGACAACCTGCTAGACAACCGGCGGGCCTGGTGGCTCAACGTCTTAGCGCGCGTCAAGCCGGGCATTTCGCTCCAGCAGGCTGATGCAGTCATCAATTTGCTGTTCCGCCAAATCAACGACGAGGAAATCAAGGGAATCATTGGCTGGCCGCAGAAGGAACGCGACCGTTGGGTGAAGCGGCACCTGGACCTTTTACCGGGCGGAAAAGGCCTCTCGAACCTCCGCGAGGCGGCTTCGGAGCCGCTCAAGTTGCTGATGGCGATGGTTGGCCTGGTGCTGCTGATTGCTTGCGCCAATGTCGCTAACCTATTGATTGCGCGGGCGAGCGGCAGGCAGAAGGAAATTGCGGTGCGTCTGGCGCTGGGCGCCAGCCGGATCCAAATCGTGCGGCAGCTTCTGGTAGAAAGCATGCTCCTGGCGGCTTTCGGGGGCGCCGCGGGACTGCTGGTTGCTTCATGGATCAGCGAATTGCTGTTGCGGTTCCTGCCTTTTGAAACGGTTGTCGAGAGCCTGACGACGGCGCCGGATTGGCGGATTTTGACCTTTAATTTCGCCGGCGCCATAGCAGCCGGATTGCTATTCGGGCTAACGCCGGCGCTGGGAGCCGCGCGACCCAACCTGGTAGTTGCGCTGAAAGATCAAGCCGGCAGCGTCGCCGGCGGGTTCGCACAGGTGAGGTTCCGCCAACTGCTGGTAACGGGTCAGATCGCATTCTCGCTATCGCTGCTGGTGGGAGCCGGTTTGTTCGCGCGCAGCCTCTACAACCTGAAGAATCTAGACCTCGGCTTTCGCGCGGAGAACCTGCTGACGTTTTCGCTCGATCCATCGCTCAACGGGTATAGCGACACGCGTACGAGGGCTTTCTTCGAACGCTTGCAAGACGATATTGAGGCCATGCCGGGGGTGCGCGGCGCTTCTCTCTCGACGCTGGCACCGCTCACGGGTGAAGTGGACATGAGCACGATCACGGTGGAGGGCCTGCACCCTAAGGACGATATGGACATGAACCCCTGGGTGAATCACGTTGGACCGGCGTACTTCGCAACGCTGGGCATTCCACTCGTTGCGGGGCGGGAGTTCACCAAGCGCGACCTGGCAGGGGCACCGCTGGTGGGAATGATCAACGAAACCGCGGCGCGGTACTTCTTTCCGCACCAGAATCCGCTGGGCAAGCATTTCGGTTTTGGCGGGCGGAGAGGGATCGCGGATATCGAGATCGTGGGCGTGGTGAAGGATGACAGAGGTGCGGGACTCAGACACAAAGTGCCGCGGTTCGTATACGCACCGTACATGCAGACGAAATCGATCACGCAGATGACGATGTACGTGCGGACTGCCGAACCGCCGGAACGGCTGGCCGCCGCCGTTCGCCGCGAAGTCAAGCGGGAAGACGCCAATTTGCCGGTGTTCAATATGAAAACCATGGAGACGCAGGAGAATCAGTCGCTGTTCACCGAGCGGTTGATTGCCACGCTGTCGATGGCGTTCGGCTTTCTGGCCACGCTGCTCGCGGCGATCGGGCTTTATGGCGTGATGGCGTACATGGTGGCGCGGCGCACACGGGAAATCGGCATCCGGATAGCACTCGGCGCGAACCGCGGCAAGGTACTGGGGATGGTGATGCGGGAGGTGGGATGGACGGCGGGGATTGGCATTGCGGTTGGAGTACCCTGTGCCATGGCGCTGGGCCGGCTGGTGCGATCGCAACTGTTTGGGCTGGCAGCATATGATCCGCTGACACTCATCCTGGCCACGGTGACGCTCGCGGTTGCGGCGTTCGCCGCCGGGTACATCCCGGCGCTGCGGGCGACACGCGTGGACCCGATTGTGGCACTGCGGTACGAGTAATTCACGACGGAGGCAGAGATGATTTCCGGAGTCTTTTCGAGCATCCGCTATGCGGTTCGTGCTTTCCGGCGCAACCCGGTATTCACGGCGGTCACGGTCGGCTCGCTCGCTTTGGGCATCGGAGCGAATACGGCGGTGTTCACGCTGCTCGATCAACTGGTGCTGCGCCTGCTGCCGGTGAAGGAGCCCCGGCAACTGGTGATGATTTGGCCGAGTGAGCCATACATGGGCGACAGCAACGGCGAGCGCGTGACCTCCTATCCGATGTACCAGGAGTTCCAACGCCGCGCCCAGGCATTTGATTTCGTGTTTGCCAACTTCGACCAGCAGGTCTCGATGAGTTTTCAGGGGGGCACGGAGCGGGCGGGCGCGGAGCTGGTAACGGGCAATTACTTTCAGGCGCTGGGCGTGGGGCCGGCATTGGGACGCGTATTTTCGCCGGAGGCCGACGATCGGGTCTACAAGGGCCATCCCTCGGTGGTTTTGAGTTACCGCTACTGGTTGAACCGCTTCGAGGGCGACCGGAGCATTACCGGCAAGAAGATCCTGGTGAACAGTTATCCGATGGAGATTGTTGGCGTGGCGGCGCCTGGATTTCGGGGGCTCGATCCGGCGGCATCGCCCGAGTTCTGGGTGCCGATTCAAATGAAACCGCTGATGACACCGGGCCAGGACGATATGGGAAACCGCCGCGCGCACTGGGTGCATGTGTTTGCCCGCATGAAGGCGGGGTATAGCGTGGAATCGGCGCGCGCGTCGTTGCAGCCGTTGTTTCATCAGCTCCTGGCGCAGGAACTTCAGGAACCGGCCATGAGCCAGATTTCGGCCTATGATCGCAACCGGTTTCTGAGGCGTACGGCAGTCGTCGAAACGGCGGCGACGGGATATTCGGGTACGCGGGAGCAATACTCGACAGCGCTGATCGTGCTGATGGCGATGGCGGGGTTGATTCTGGTGGTGGCGTGCTCGAATGTAGCCAGCCTGCTGATTGCGCGGGCGATGGCGCGGCAGAAAGAGATGGCCGTACGGCTGGCGATCGGCGCGAGCCGCAAAACGTTGATGGGCCACCTGCTGGTGGAAAGCGTTTTGCTATCGCTCGCGGGGGCGGTTCTGGGTCTGGTTCTGGCCGGATGGGCGACGGGCGCATTGCTGCATATGCTGCCGGGAGGCGGAGCGACGCTATTGTTACGCGCGGAACCGGATCTGCGCATCCTGGTGTTCAGTGTGGTGGTGGCGATGACGACGGGGGTGCTGTTTGGGCTCGCGCCGGCAACGCAGGCTACCAAGCTCGATCTGTTCGCGGCGTTGAAAGAGACAGCGGGCGCGGTTACGGGAAGCGGCGGGTCGGCACGGCTGCGAAAGACCCTGGTAACGGCACAGGTGGCGCTTTCCTTTCTTCTGCTGGTGGGTGCCGGGCTGTTTACGAGAACGCTGGTCAATCTGAAGAATGCTCACACCGGGTTTGAGAGCATTGGAAAGCTGGTTACGTTTCAGGTAGACCCAGCCAGACTCGGATATTCCGTGCCGCGCATCCGCGGCTTTTACGAAGAGATGTTGCAGGAGATTCGAGCGACTCCGGGCGTGAGGTCCGTAGCCTATTCCGTGGTTCCGGTGTTCCAGGGCTATCACTGGGGCGCCGCCTTCTCGGTGGAGGGACACCAGGCGAAAGACGGCGAGGACATGGACGCGGGCAACAACATCGTATCGCCAGGATATTGGCGGACGATGGGGGTGCCGATGTTGGCGGGCCGTGACTTCGACAGCCGCGATCGGTACGACGGCGCGAACGCGGCTGAGATGCCCTCGGTGGCGATCGTCAACCGGAGCTTTGCGGAGCACTTCTTCGGGAAAGAAAGCCCGATCGGCCGGCACATCGGGGAAGGCAGCAGCCAGTACTCAAGGCCGCGAGTTCGAATCGTGGGCGAGGTAGAGGACTCGTTCTATGACGGTCCCAGGCAGGGAGTGCGGCGCGAAGTATTCTGGGCCCATTTTGAGGCGCCCGTGCCGCTGCAAGCCTACTTTTACGTGCGCACCGTTGCGGAGCCCGCGGCTATCATTCCCACATTGCGGCGCATCGTTGCCAAGATGGATCCCGCGATGCCGGTGGATGACATGAAGACGCTGGCTACCCAGTTGGACGAGACGCTCGCCACGGAGCGGCTGATTGCGGCGTTGTCGCTGGTATTCGGAGGGCTGGCGACGGCGCTGGCGGCGCTTGGGCTGTACGGGGTGATGGCGTTTCTGGTGACGCGGCGGACGAGAGAGATCGGGCTGCGGATGGCGCTGGGCGCGCCGCGGCGCGAGGTGTTGTGGCTGGTGCTGCGCGAGGTGCTGATGCTGGTGGGCGCGGGGTTGGCAGTGGGCGTTCCCGCGGCGCTCGCGTTGAGCCGTTACGTTGCCGCCCAATTGTTCGGTGTGACGCCCGGGGATGTGTGGACATGCGGCGCGGCGGTGGTGATTCTGGCGCTGGTGGCGGCATTTTCGGCGCTGGCGCCGGCGCGGCGGGCGAGTACGATTGATCCGATGGTGGCGCTGCGATATGAGTGAAGAGGGCGACGGGGTGCGATTGTCCCTACGATTTTCCGCGGGAGGGCGAGGGGACGCGCGGCGGAAATGCCGCAGGTCTCCGCAAACGACGCGGAGCCCTGCGCTACATGGAGCCGCGGTGTGATTGTCCGCGAGGACAACCGTTATTCGGCGGCGCCGGATTTTTTCAAAAGCTGTGCGAGCGCGGCGTGGGTGTTCTTGATCGCCCAGAAGAGTGCCGTGCGATTGTCATTGTCCCTGGCGTTGGCGTCGGCGCCGGCGCGTAAAAGAAGCTGCACGTTAGCGGGGCGCTCGGTGCCGGTAAGCACGGCATTGGTGAGAACCGAATGTCCGGCGGCATCGCGGGCGTTCACGTCGGCTCCGGCGGAAATCAGCAACTCGGCGGCATCCGGATCGGGAAGGGCCACGGCAAACATCAAAGGCGTTTGGTCGAAGCGGTTGCGAGCGTTGGGGTCAGCGCCTTTTGCCAACAGGTCGCGCATCATGACCAGGTCGCCATATTGCGCGGCGTGCATGAGGGGCGTACGGCCTTCGCTGTCGCGCGCATTCACTTCCGGCGCCTGTTCGAGGAGCATCTCGAGCACGGCGGGGTGGCGGGCCCAGACGGCTGCCTCGATCGCCGTCCAGCCCTGGTTGTCGGCGGCGTTGACGTCGGCACCGGCGGAGAGCAGTTCTTTCACGGCGTCATTGCGCCCCATATAGGCGGCCCACATGAGGGCAGTTTTGCCGTCCTTGTCGCGGCCGTTGGCGACGGCTCCTTTGCTGAGCGCCAGTTCAATAGCGGCGGCGCTACCTACCTTGGCGGCGCTCATGAGCGCGGACTGTTCGGGCGTAAATATGGCCGGCTCGGCGGGAGGCCGGTGAACGTTGGCCGAAGGTTGGGACGCGTGGCCGGCAACTGCCGTGAGCATGGCGGGCATGGGAGCGGATACGGCATCCGGCTTCGGCGGCTCTTCGCGTTTGAGGGAGCTGCAAAGCACGTAACCGCGTTCGGGCGCACCGAGGCTGCACCACTCGCCTTCACCGGTCATGACGGAATAGTCGATGGTCAGGGCGTCGCCCTTGGACAGGTGTTTCAAAACCGTGCCGGAGCTGGCCGTCTCGGAATAAACAGGCACGGAATCGACACTTACAGTGGCACCGTTACCGGCCGGGGGGTCGGCGGCGTGGCCCAGTGTGGGCAGGGCGCCAAGCAACATGGAACAGGCGAGGAAATATTTCCGCACTCAATCAGGATCGTAGCCCGAATTCGGTAGAAAGTGCAGTTGCCGTCGGTTAATGACCCACCAATAAACCGGGAGGTAGGGTTAAACTGCCGAGAATTCAGAGGTTTTTAGGGCACTCCCTTGCTGATGCCAGACAGATTTCCACCCGCCCCGGGCAGCTCGAACGCGGACGACGGCACTCCCGAGAGTTATCTGGATCTCCTGATGGCGCACCCGGAACTGGAAGGTTTGGAACCTTTCTATATCGAGTGGGAATTCGTTTGGCCGATGTAGCGTCCGGCACTGACGCAAATCGCCGAGCGAGGCGTGATGTTCCGGCCCGATCCCGCCGATGTATAAGACATGGGCCTGTTCGATTGGAACGACAGCTACCAGGTTGGCTATCCTGACATCGACAACCAACACAAGCGCTGGTTTCAGATTGCGCAGGAACTGCATTCGGCCGTGGTGACCCGCAAAGGGAAAGATGTCCTGGGACCAATGCTAGGGAATCTGGTGACCTATACCAAGGGACACTTCGCCACCGAAGAGCGGCTAATGCTGACGCACGGATATCCGGACTATACGTCGCACAAGGACCAGCACGAAGCGCTGCGTGCGAAGTTGGCGGAGCTCCAGCGCGATTTCGAAGCCGGGCGAGCGACGATCGCCATGGAATTCCTTCAGTTCTTTAAAGTCTGGCTGGCGCATCACATCAGCGTAGTGGACCACAGAGTGGGAGCCTATTTGAATCAGAAGGTCCGTTGACCCGCCGCTGGGTGCTCAAAAATATTCCCGCAACTCGGCGAAGCTTTTTAGGACCAGGAGGCGGCCATAAGTCTCTTGAATCTCCTCACGCTCCAATCCCCACGTCCTTGGATGCGGAACGTAAACTGCCTTCAGTCCCGCGGCGAGCGCCGGGTTGATGTCGGACTTCGGACTATTGCCGACCATCCACGTCCGCGACATATCGAGTCCGCGCTGGCGTGCCAAATTCGTGTAGGCCTTCGCATCCTTCTCCCGCACGATCGCGGTGTGCGCGAAATGAGCACTGAGCCCGGAACGGTCGATTTTGAGCTTCTGCTCCTCGGGATGCCCTTTAGTGAATAGCGTCAGCTCGTGACGCGGCGCGAGATAGGCGAGCGTTTCGGCGACACCTTCGATCAGTTCCATGGGATGTTCGAGAATGCGGTGTGCGAACGAACTCACTATGCGCAGGTCGTCACCGCGGATTTCGCGTTCGGCCAGGCGCTCGAAGCACTGCGCCAGGTTGCGGGCAAAGTTGGCGGCTCCGTAGCCGTGGATTTTGATGTTGGCGGTCTCGATCTCGTCGAGTACCACGCGAACCTCGGGCGGGCTCATGGACGAATGGCCGAGATAGTCCACGAATTCGTCGAAGGCTTCCTCGAAATAGACGTTGTTTTCCCAGAGCGTGTCGTCGGCGTCGATCAGCAGGTGCTGGCGGATTGTCGGGGGCGTCATCGTTTGGCTTGCGGGGCCAACAGAAACGGAATCTCCGCCACCAGGTCCACTTCGACCGGGATGCCGTTCCGCTCCGCCGGCGCGAATTCCCATTTCAGCAGGGCTTCTTCGGCGCTACGGTCCAGGCGCGGATCCACGCCCTTTAATATTCGTAGCAGATCGACGCGGCCATTGGCGCGGATGACACCGGTGATTTGCACCTTGCCCTCGATCCGCTCCGAAATCGCGGCGGGCAGATATTTGGGATCGACCTTGTGGAGGGGCACTGGAGGCCGCAAGTCGTGGTTGCCGCGCGGCACACGGTCGGCAAACCACATGATCCAGCTCCCGACGTAGCTGCTGATGTTGGGCATCTGGACGGCGAGGCTGTAAACGTCCCGTCCGAAGAAGGCGGGGTCAGGAGGAGGCGCGATGTGGATCTCGGTGGAGGGCGAATCGGCGCGCTGCGAACTGCCAATGGCAAGTTTCATAGCGGCCTCAAGCGACTCACGAGAGGTAGGCGCGGCGTGAGCAACCAGCACGGGGCCGCTGAGATTCCGCGGAGCATCGCCGCGCACCAAGAGCCCAGGCACAGAGAGAGCGGAGTTCGAACCGGAACCAGAGGCACCGGTGTTGGCGTCGCTACTGGGACCGGCGGAAAACCTGGCGTCACGCGACGACTCGGGCAGGTTGCCCGTCAATTTCGCCGCGGGAGTCAGGCCGACGATAGCGACGTTGACGCTCGCGGACGGCATGCCGGCGAGATCCGGAGAAGGCGCATCTTCAATGACGGGGGGCGGTTGGCCGGCGCCGGGACGACCTTTATCCGCGTTCGGAGCTACGAACTTGCGCGGTTCCGGTTTGTTGGCGAGCGCGGCCGAGGCATCGGGCAGAACCGGATTGTTCGCACCAAGATTGGCGCGGGCGAGCGTGGCAGCGACCTTCGGAGCGTCAGGCAGTGCTGCGGGTGATGACGCCGGATGCCCCGCCGTGGGCGGAGGAACGAATTGCCGCGGCTGCGGCTTGTCGGCCAGCGACGCGGCCATTTTCTCCGCAAGCAGCGGAACGTGATCGGAGCGAAGGGAACTGGCAAGGCTTGGAGCCTCGGGGAGCGCCACCGGCGCGCTGCGCTTTTCCTGTCGCGGCACGGGCGGAACGAAATCGCGCGCTTTGGGACGAACCTGGAGCGCGGCCGAAGCATCGGCTAGGAGCAGAGGATTCGGCTTGGATAGGGCTCTCGCCTGGATGAGCGGCGGGGCTGTCAAAACCGGAGCAGCAGCCGCGGGGCGCTTGAGCGGCGCCGGCGGGATGAAGGGTTTCGGCGGCAGCACGGGCGGCGGAGGAGGAATCAGAGGCTTTTGGAACGCCAGGATGTTGGGAGAGACGACCTCCGCCTGCGGCTTGATCCGCGGGGCGGGACGCCAGATCATCTGCGCGCCGCGGTCGGCAAGCTTAGGGTTCGAGACGATGGTCTGGTTGGGCGAGATGAGTTCCGTCGCCGGCGGCCGTGGGTTTGCTTTTTCGCGCGGTGCGACTTCGGGAAGCTTGTGACGGAAGCTATACCACACCAGCTCGTGCTCATGCGGACGGATCACGGCATCGTAGAGCGAGCGGGGCTTGCTGGGCAAAGCCGCGCGGGGGCTGAAGTGAACCAAACTCAGAACAACGGCGTGAGTGAGAACCGAGGCGACGATCGGCAGAGGCCTGGGGCCGGAAGGGGTCAGCGGCGCGGCTCTGGCGGCGCTGAACATCACCCTGACATTCCGGACGGGGCCGTTCCATGTCCGTTGAGCGGCGCCAGCTTGCGCATGCGGGAAGCCTCACGCAGCTTGGGAGCGAGGCGCGCCAGGTAATCGGCCAACTGCTTGAGACGCTGCGGCTCCGAGCGGTTGCGCAGCAGCAGGCTCAAGAAATCCATGTCCTGCACGGCTTGCGCGAGTTGAAAACTCAACTGCGGGTCGGACAACACCGGCTCGCTATCGCGAAGCTCGCCTGTCTCCAAAAGGCCGCGATACTGCGCGAGCGCCTTTTCCTGGAGATCCGCCGGCGCGGGGCCAGGTTCGTCGTCGTCGAAGAATTCCACTTCGCCGCGTAAGTACGACTTGTCTTCGTTCAGACCGACAATCTCGAAGCGCCGGACGCCACGGGCGATGATGTCCATGCGCCCGTCGGCGTAGTTCTTGACGACTTTCTCAACAATCACGGTACAGCCGGCGTTCACGATGCCATCGTCTTTCGCCAGAACAATTCCGAATTCAGTGGCGCTTTGAATAGCTTCGCCGATCAATTCCTTGTAGCGTTCTTCAAAGATATGCAGCGGCAGCGGGGTGCGCGGAAACACGACGACGCGCAACGGGAACAAGGGTAACAGCTGCATGGTACTATTATTGCGTTTTGGCACGGAATTTGTGTGCGTGCCGATACGCGGCTGCCATGTGTTGCGGCAAACATGCAAATCCACGGAAAAGTAGTTCTGATCACGGGGGCTTCGGAAGGCATCGGCGCCGCGTGCGCGCGGGTATTCGAGGCACGTGGCGCGCACCTTTCGATCACGGCGCGAAACGCGGAGAAACTCACGACGGTGGGCGGTCCCAATACGCTGCGGATCGCGGGCGATATCACGAGCGACGAAGTGCAGCGAATGGCAGTGACGCGGACCGTCGAGCGCTTCGGCGGCATCGATATCCTGGTGAATAATGCCGGTATGGGACTGTATGCGCCGGCGTGGAAAGCCTCGATGGCGGACACGCGCCGGATGTTCGAGTTGAACCTTTTTGCTCCACTGGCGCTCGCGCAGCTCGTCGCGCCTCACATGCGAGAACGCAAGGCCGGCATGATCGTCAACATCAGCTCGATTGGGGGCAAAGTGACCCTGCCGTGGATGACGCTCTATTCCGTCTCGAAGTTTGCGTTGGGAGCACTGACCGACGGTCTGCGCGCGGAACTGCGGGCTGATGGCATTCGTGTGATGACGGTGTGCCCCGGATACGTAAAGACGGAGTTTCAGGCGCATGCGTTGGGCGCGCATCCACCCGAGCCGATCGCTAAGGGCAAGCGTTTCGCGATTACCGCGGAAGAATGCGCAGAAGCTGTAGCACACGGTGTGGAGCGCGAGGCGCGCACGGTGGTGGTTCCGCGCATCGGCTGGGTGCTGGTGGCTTTGAGCCGGTTGTTCCCGGCGATGGTGGAATCGCGGCTTGCCGCGATGAACCGGAGCGGTGCGCCGGTATGATCCTAAAACTCAAACGCACGCCCGGCATTTACCTGGTCGGCTTCATGGGGTCGGGAAAATCGACCATTGGGCGGCTGCTGGCGGAGCGGCTGGGCTGGCAGTTCGCTGACCTCGACGAGGAAATTGAAGCGCAGCAGGAAACCACGATCGCGGAGCTATTCGACAAAATGGGCGAGCCCGAATTTCGGCGCATCGAATCCACTGCCTTGCGCAAGCACGTGCGGACCATCGAGTGCGGAAGGCCCACGGTGGTGGCGCTCGGCGGCGGAACATTCGTGCAAGCGGACAACTTCGATCTGCTGGAAAATCACGGCGTCACCATCTGGCTCGATTGCCCGCTGGAGATGGTGCGGCAGCGCGTCGAGCATGCGACGCACCGGCCGCTGGCGCGCGACCGGCAGCGGTTCGAAGAACTGTTTCACGGGCGCCAGGCGTCCTATGCGAAGGCCGATTACCGCATTCGCATCGAATGCGACGATCCGCTGATCGCCCTGGAAGAGATTCTGAAGCTTCCGCTGTTCGAATGAAAATCGAACGCAAGCTACGGCAGCAGGCGCTGGCGGTCTTTCGCACGGCTCTGGCGGCGGCCGATCCGGCAGCGGCGGTTCTGCGGCATGTGCGCCTACGCGACAACGTACTGCTCGCCGGGAAAACGCGCTATCCGCTGCGCGGCATCCGCAAGATTCACGTGGTGGGCGCGGGCAAGGCAGGCGCGGCCATGGCGCAGGCAATTGAAAAGCTCGGCCTTCCGGCGGAGAAGCGCGGCGAATCGCTGATCAACGTGAAGTACGGGCACGTGGCGAAACTGCGCTGGATCCGCCTGAACGAGAGCGGCCATCCCGTGCCCGACGAGGCGGGCGTCCGGGGTGCACAGCGCATTGCCGAAATTGCCTCGGCGGCGACTGCCGAGGATTTGGTGATTTGCCTGATCTCAGGGGGTGCATCGGCGCTTCTGCCGTTCCCTGCCCCTCCGGTCACGCTCGAAGAAAAACAAGCGGTAACGAAGTTGCTGCTGACCTGCGGCGCGACCATTCACGAGATCAACGCGGTGCGCAAGCACATCTCGTCGATCAAAGGCGGGCAACTGGCGCGCATGGCGTATCCGGCGCGCGTTGTCGCGCTGATTCTGTCGGACGTGATCGGAGACAATCTCGATGTGATTGGATCGGGTGCTGCGGCGCCCGACGCTTCCACGTTCTTGAGCGCCAAGGCCGTGCTGGAAAAATACTCCATTCTGGATCGCACACCCGCCAGTATTCGTGAGCGATTCGACGCCGGTGCGCGGGGAACCATCCGGGAGACACCGAAACAGGGCGACGCGGTGTTTGCGCGGGTACAGAACCTGATCGTCGGCAGCAACGGGTTGGCAGTGGAAGCCGCGGCTGCCCATGGGCGAAAACTCGGTTTCCATACAATGATCCTGTCGACGCAAATCGAGGGCGAGACCCGAGAGATTGCGCGCATGCACGCGGCCATCGCGAAGGAGATTGTTCAGCACGGCCGGCCCGTGGCGCGACCAGCCTGTGTGATCAGCGGAGGAGAAACCACCGTGACGCTACGCGGAAACGGTTTAGGCGGGCGCAACCAGGAATTCGTGCTGGCGGCGGCTCTCGAAATCGGCGGGCTGCGGCGGACGGTGGTTTTGAGCGGCGGCACCGATGGCACGGATGGCCCGACCGACGCCGCCGGAGCGATCGCCGATGGCTACACTCTGGCCCGGGGTCCCGAAGCACAGAAGTACCTCGACGCGAACGATTCCTACCACTATTTCGAGCAACTCGGGGATCTTCTGATCACGGGCCCGACGAACACGAACGTCATGGACGTGCGCGTGATGCTGATGGGAAATTAAACCGGCACGTACTGCTTCAGGTACCGGTACGCCATGCGGAACCCGGTTTTGCAGCCCTCGGTGAAATCCCCTTCACCGCCGGGCGGGTCGTAAAGCGGGTCTTCATGTTCGACGCTCATCGCGCCCGTGTATCCAATGTCCTGGAGCACGGTGAAGAAGGCCGGCCAGTCGATGGTACCGAGCCCGGGTAGACGGAACCGCCACCATTCGGCGTCGTCCACGGGGTTGATCCCGCCCCGGCGCAGTATAGGCCAGCGAATCTCCGTATCTTTGAGATGGACGTCGTAGATCTTGTCGGCGAAGTCGCGGGCGGTCTGGATGGGATCCATCATCTGCCAGACCAGGTGCGAAGGATCGTATTGCAGGCCCACGAACGGCGAGTTGCCAAACGCTTTAAATAAAGTTTCGAATCCGACAGGGCTGGTGGCGACGTTCGGGCCGCCCGGCCACGGCTCCCACAGAATGCGTACGTGATACTTTTCGCAAGCAGCGAAATACTTCTCGTTATAGACGCGAACAATCTCGTCCACCTGCTCCTTCAGCGGCTTTTTCGGGTCCTTTCCCGACGCCGTGCCGATATGCGGTACGCCGAGCTTGCCGGCCAACTCGATGGCTTTGACGAAATAGGCGTTTTCGCGGCTGCGCTCGTCAGGATTGGCAGCGATGTGATTCTGGGTCACTTGCAAGGCCGAAATGTGGACGCCGGAGCGTTCGATCACGCCTTTGATTTTCTCGATCTGAGCCTCATTTAGCGCAGCGGCATCGAGCGCGGAGTGGTGCGTTGCGCCGAGAATCATGTTGTTATAGCCGGCTTCGTGGACGAAAGCCAGATTGGCTTCGCTATAGGGTCCCAGTACTCCTAGCCTGGGCTTCCACTCCTGCGGCTCTCGATTTTGCGCCTTAGCCGCCGCACCGGCAGCAAGGCCTCCCAAGAGCGCCCGCCGCGAAAGGGTAGTCATGTTGTTTTGCACGGAACAATTGTAATCCAGGGCAGGACATTCCTCGAATAGTACTTTTTTTGTTACGAAACACTTAATTTTGAGAGATACTCAGATACTCTAGTCGGCTGCCACTGCCGGCAGGGGCTGAGGAGCGCCGCCTTGTCCGCATACTCGTTCTTGGATCCGCGCTGCAAGTATTCGTTGCCGGAAAGCTTCGACTACGCGTCCTATATCGAAACTGAGCAGGAACTCTGGGCATTATTCCCGGAGACTCACGGCATGCGGGTCAATTTTTGCCAGGTGGGGCTCACGGCCAGCCTCTTCATCGAATCAGTGGACGACGCCTCCGAGTTGACAAGTGAAGAGACCTATTTTCTGATGCCGTTTCCCGACCGCACCATGCGCCCCATGCGCATGCGTATGCTGCGCAAACTGACGCTCGCGGAATACCGGTTGAGCCACATCACCGCGCAACGGATGAGCGAAGAACTGGCAGACACGGGCGAGATCATGGACGAAGTGCACCTGCACATTCTGGGCCCGGAGATCGTAGAAGAGTCGCAGTAAGCCGGCGGTAACTAGCGCGCTTCGCCGGCCACGCCGCGTTTGTTCTGCGTCAGAATCTGGCGCACGGCATAAATGCGGCGGCCCTGGCTTTCGAAATAAGTCCGGATCATCACTTCGCCCAGCAATCCGGTGCAAAACATCATGAGGCCGGCCAGTAGAAGCAGGCCGCCGGCCAGCATCAAGGGCCCGTGTTCCTGGACGATATCGCCCCCCGTGATGATCTTCTTGGCGGCGCAGAACAGGAGAATCAAGCCCCCGACCGAAGTGCCGGCCAGACCCCACGTTCCGAAGAAATGCATGGGCCGCGTGAAGTATCGCAGCAGAAATCGGATGGTCAGGATATCAAACAGAACCCGGAACGTGCGCCCGAGGCCGTAGTGCGATTCTCCGGCGGCGCGGGGTGTATTGCGTATGGGCACCTCTGCCACACGCGCTCCATAAAAACTCGCCAATGCGGGAATGAACCGGTGGAGCTCGCCGTAAAGATTCACGTCTTTGAGAATCTCGGCGCGATAAGCTTTAAACGTCGTGCCGAAATCGCGCAACTCGAGGCCCGAGGCGCGCGCCATCAGCCAGTTGGCAATGCGAGACGGGAACTTGCGTGTGATGGCGTTATCCACGCGATCCTTGCGCCAACCGCTGGCGATGTCGTAACCCTCGTCGATTTTACCGAGGAGCGCGGGAATATCTTCCGGCGCGTGCTGCAGATCGCCGTCCATTGCGATGACGACCGCGCCTTTCGCTTCATGAAAGCCGGCCGAAAGTGCCGCTGTCTGCCCGAAATTGCGGCGCAGGCGAATGACCTTTAAGTGCGCGTCGGTCTCGACGAGATTGGAAAGCAGCTCGAAGCTGCGGTCGGTTGAGGCGTCATCGATGAACAGAATTTCGTACGCCTGACCCAGAGACTCCAGCGTCGTGGTCAACCGGTCGTAGAGCGGCAAAAGAGACCGCTCCTCATTGTGGATGGGAACGACGACGGAAACCATGGCCTGTGATTCTTATTCTACTGCAAGGGCCGCCCTCATCCCCGCCCGGCAACGCGAATTACGGCACCGCGAGTTCTTCGAATCGACGAGCTCCCTCGTAACCCCGCACCACGTGGTAAATCATCTTGTCAAAAAACCGTCCAAGCAGATGTTCAAATTCTTCTTGGGCGTACACCTCCATGGTCGTCTGATGAAATCCCTGATTGCGAACATAGGTGATCATGGTTTCCTTCAGACGCTGGAAATTGCGTACGGATTCGTGAATAGGCACGTGTTCACTGAAGCGCAGCTTGCCCAGCCCCTCATAGCAGCTGGCGATCTGCTGCTCATCGCTCTCAGACAGCCAGTCACCCAGATGCTTCAGAATATGGCCTGCCCAGCTTCGCAGCTCGGCCTCGGGCAGTTTCTTCAGGCTGGGAAGTTCGGGGTCCTCGCGCAGACGAGCGATTACATCCCGTGTAATCTGCTCGGCGTGACCCTCAATCATACGAACCAGATTGTTGGCCAGCATCGGATTTTCCTCCAGTGATACTCTACATCTGCACCAACCGGCACGCCAGCCCCGGCGCCTGCCATAATCTGGTGCTATGGAACGGGTTCCTTACCGCGCCACAGAGGGGGCGGCTATATATGATGACGTGCGCGAGCTCCCCGTAGTTGCGTTGCTCGAAAACGTACGCAGCCTCTACAATGTCGGCGCATTCTTTCGCACGGCTGATGCCGCGGGACTCCGGAGCCTCTTCCTATGCGGGATCACGGGCCGTCCGCCGCACACCGGCATCCGTAAGACGGCGCTGGGCGCGGAGGGGACTGTCCGGTGGGAGTATGTCGCCGACGCGGTGGCGCAGGTCAATCAACTGCGCGGTGAAGGCTGCGAGATCGCGGCCATTGAAACTACCGTACGGTCAGTGGATCTGTTTGACTGGCGGCCGGCGTTTCCCGTCTGTGTCGTTTTCGGAAATGAAGTGGATGGAATATCACCCGAGCTTTCCGCGCTGGCCGATACGCACGTGCGCATTCCGATGCTCGGCACCAAGCATTCGTTAAACGTGGCGACCGCAGCGGGAGTCGTGATGTACGAACTGCTTCGGAAGTATCGCGCGCTCACCGGGCGCTGATGACTACTCTTTCGGTCCGATCCCGAGCGTTTTCATTTTCCGGTAGAGGTTGCTGCGCTCCAGGCCGAGTAATTCCGCCGTGCGCGTGACGTTTCCGTTGGTTTCTTCCAGTTTCTTGAGGATGTACTCGCGCTCCACTGCTTCGCGAACTTCCTGCAAACTGCCGAAACGCTCTGCACGATCACCCGCCGGTCTGCGCACACCTTGCAGCGGAATGTGTCGCGCATCGATGCGGACTTGCGGATTGAGAATCACGATGCGCTCAATGAGATTGCGGAGCTCGCGCACATTGCCCGGCCAGTGGTGCTCTTCGAGAAGCTGATATGCAGCCGGCGTCAGCTCCTTCGGCTTGCGGCCGTAGGCGCGCGTAAAATCCCCGAGAAAATAATCGGCTAACAACGGAATGTCCTCGCGCCGTTCCCGCAATGGCGGCACGTGAAAAGGGACCACGTTCAAGCGATAAAACAGGTCCTCGCGAAAATTGCCGTGTTCGATCTCATTTTCCAGCACCTTGTTCGTTGCGGCGATCACTCTCACGTCCACCTGCGTCCATTCCGGGGCACCCACGGCCTCGAAGCGCTGCTCCTCGAGAGCGCGCAGCACTTTCGCCTGGGTCCGCAGGCTCATGTCGCCTACTTCGTCGAGAAACAACGAACCGCCATCCGCCTTCTTGAACTTGCCGGTCTTGTTTTCGTGCGCACCGGTGAAGCTCCCTTTGAGATGACCAAACAATTCGCTCTCTATTAGCTCCTCGGGAATCGCGGCGCAGTTCACTTCGACAAACGCCTCTTCGGCCCGCTGGCTCAGGGCATGGATCGCATGCGCCACCAGTTCTTTACCCGTACCGCTCTCGCCATAAATCAAAACGCGGCCATTGGTGGGCGCCATCAATTCCATCTGCTGCCGGAGCGCCTTCATGGGCACGCTTTCGCCGATGATGCGATATTTCCCTTCCGTATCCCCGCGCAGACGGATATTCTCGAGCTGCAACCGGCGATGCTCCAGGGCGTTCTTGCAGGCAATGCCCAGCTTCTCGATGGAAAGAGGTTTTTCGAGAAAATCGAACGCGCCTAACTTGGTGGCTTTGACCGCTGTTTCGATGTTGCCGTGACCGGAGATCATGACCACCACCGGGCGGTCCGCGAATGGAATGTCCTGGATGCGCGACAGCGTCTCCATGCCGTCGATGCCCGTTAGCCAGACGTCTAAAAGCACCAGATCCGAGGATTCACGCGCGAGGTTTTCCAGGCACTCCTCACCGCTCCCGACGGCGTGCGCGATGTAGCCCTCATCGGATAACACGCCGCACAGCGATTTCTGGATGCCGGGCTCGTCATCCACCACTAGAATCCGCGCGGTTTTCATGCGTGCGTAACCGGAGCCACCTCGACCCGGTGCTCCTCCGCGGTATCCAGCGCGGCAGGAATTTCGATGGTGAAACGCGTCCCGACGGGCAGGTTGTCTTCCACGCGAATATGCGCGTTATGATCCGCGAGAATGTGATTGACGATCGCCAGTCCCAACCCCGTACCTCTGCCTTTGGTGGAGAAGTACGGCAGAAACAGCTTCTCGCGGTCTTCCGCGGTCACCCCGCAGCCGGTATCGGAAACCATCAAATCCACTGAGTCCACCGCGCTGGCACGCGTGGTGATCAGCAGGTGCTTGAAAAGCGATTCCTGCATGGCTTCGGCCGCGTTGTCCACCAGGTTGACGACGACGCGCTTGAATTGCTCTTTATCGACATTTACAGGAGGGAGGTCGGGGGCCAGTTCGGTGCGCAGCTCGACGCCTTCCAAGCGGTCCGCGAACACCGCCACCGCGCTCTGCACGACTTCATTCAGATCACATCGGACAGGCTGCGCGGCGGGGAAGCGAGCGAATTGCGAGAACTCATTCACCAGGTTCTTTACCGATTCCACCTCCACGGCGATCGTCTCCGTGCACTCGCGCATGATGCGCGCAACGTCGGGGGAGACACGTGCACGATCAAGCTGGCGGCCGATGCGCTCCGCGGAGAGGGCGATGGGAGTCAGCGGATTCTTGATTTCATGCGCGATGCGCCGGGCTACTTCATGCCACGCCGCCGCCTTCTGCGCGCGCAGCAAGTCACTGGTGTCTTCCACGACAATGACGAATCCCGAGCGCAACTTCTCTTCGAGCGCGGAAACCGTGACCGAAACGTGGCGAGTCTGCCCCTGTACATGAAACTCCAACTGGCGCGAAGCCATGCCGGTGCGCCTGGCACGCTTCATCAGGTAGCGCATCTCCGCCGAATCCTCGCGCGAGAACAAATCTTCCAGGCGCGTCGCGCGATTGACCTGCTCTTCGGGAAAGATATGCCGCAACGCGCGGTTCACTCGCTGGATCCGGCCATCGGCCGACACCGAAATCACTCCGGTGGGAATGCTTTCGAGGATGGCCTCGGTGAAGCGGCGGCGTGCATCGAGCTCCCGGCTGTTGCTTTCGAGCTCGCGCGTCATTTCGTTGAAGCTGCGCACCAGGCTGGCAAGCTCGTCGTTAGCCGGCGTTTCCACGCGGTGACTTAAGTTGCCTGCGCGCACCTCGCTCGCCGCGTGCACCAGGGCGGCGATAGGCACGCTGATCTGGCGGGCGAGGATCTGGGCGATCCATGTGGCAACGAAGAGCACAAACAACGTGATCAGCGACAGAAGCAGCAGAGAGGAATTGCGCACCTCATGACGGAATCGCGCCATCTGCGCATAGTAGCTGTTGTAGGCCTCGATCGCGGCGCGTTTCTGGGCCATGTCCAGGGGAATCTGCGGCGCCAACAGAACCCGACCCACCGTCTCGCCACCAACGTCCACCAGCCGGCTCACGACAATAGTCGTCTTGTCATTCGAATGCAGGATATCCGCAGGTCCGCACTGGTCTGCCACCGCGCCCGATGCGGATTCGATGGCCGCCGCCTTGATATCCTCGGCGCGGCAGAATTGTTCGAGCATCCCGGTTGCGTGGTTTGCGCCGGTTAACAGCGCCTGCGTCTCGGGGCGCCCGGCCAGCAGCGCCGCCTGCGCCTCGGCTTTCTTGCGAACCTCGTCCTCCAGCACCTTGGCGATTTGGATCACGTCGCCACGCTCACCCGTCACCGGCGCCATAAACCACTTCTCGAGTGTCCGGTTCAGAACGTGAACGCTGAACAGCACCATGAAAAACACGGGGGTAAAGCTCAACACCAGAGCCCCGATAACCAGCTTGGTTTTGATGCGCGACCCTTCACGGTTACTTCGCCCCTCGATATAGAGCTTCACGCCGATGCGCACCAGCATGAAGCCGAGCGTGACCATCAACAGAAAAATGAGGATGGACACGGCCCAAAAGGTGAAAGTCTGCTGCGGGTCGTTGGGACGGAAGCCGCCGAAGTCGAAGGAGCCCTGCCAGATCACGAGCGCCGTGGAAATGATCAGCAGAACCAGCGCCGAGCCGTAGAGAATGCGGTTCTTCATGGGTGGGTGCGCCTGTTCTCGATTATACAGGGGGCAGGAATCGAAGGGCGAAATGAGACTGAAGAATGTGTCGGTTCGAAAGGTGGCTGGTTTCACAGCAGAAAAAAGGGGAGCCCGAAGGCTCCCCTGATGCCGCTCAATACTCAGCTTCCTCAGAAGATGAACTTGAGCGCGAGCTGGATTTGCCGCGGATTGCTGGAAAAAGCTTGCGACGGTTGCAGGAAGATTCCCGACTGCGGCTCCAGGAAACTGTGGACAGCACCGGCTGTAGGGTTGTTCTGGGTGCTGCCGTTGCTGGTGGTCGAGGTGGCGGGCATCACGTCACTTACATAGCCACCCACAAATTGCGGATGGTTGAAGAGGTTGAAGAAGCGTGCCGAAAACTGCAGTCTCTTGCTTTCCGTGACGTTGAAGCTCTTGACAAAGGTCATATCCACATCGTCGATTGGGGGAAGTTGCGCCGTGTTCCGGCCGCTGTTTGGCAGCGTGCCCTTGGCCGCCTCGATATAGCGGGCATTCGGATTGGTAGCCAGGTAAGCCACCGTCTGGCCGGCGCTGTTCAGCAACGGAGTCACGCCGGAGCCGACGTCGGCCTGTCCGGCCGGATTGATAATCGTGCGATCGCCTGCGGAATCCCCGTTCAGATTGGAATCGACTCCGCTCTGAACATCCACCGGCTCACCGGTCTGGTAGTAGTAGACCGGAGCAAATTCCCAGTTGCCTACGATGTTCTTCAGGAACCAGCTCGAGTGCTGGAAGAACGGCAGGTCATAAATTCCCGCGACCGAGAAGCGCTGGCGATGATCGAGCATGGAACTGGAGCGGTCCAGCGCCAGGTTGGTCGAGTCTTCCGGGCGCCGCGGCGTCATATAGGTGCTGAACACGTCGGCGGTAGAATCGTCGATGGCGTGGCTCCACGTGTAGGCTCCAGTGAGTTGCAAACCCTTAGACATGCGCTTGGTCAGAGAGTTCTGCCAGCCGTGATAAATGGAGTTGCCCCAGGGCATGTAGGAAGTAATCCAGCCCCCGTCGAAGCCGGCATTCAGGTACGCCGGTTTGAAGAAGCCACCGTTATCGTAAGCGGTTTCCAGGCCGGCGAGCGTGTTGGTGAGTCCATTCAGGGTCGCTTGACTTGGAGCGTTCAGATAGGTGGGCAACGCATTGGAAGCATTAACCACGGGCTGCTCATTCAAGCGTTCCTGGACCGACAGGTGCACGCTATGGGTACCCACGTACCGGGTCTCAAAGGTATAGTCTTTACCGAATGCGTGTTGGACGCCAATGTTCCATGAGATTGTCTCCGGCCGTGTCCCGTTCGGAACGTAGCCGCTGGTTTCGCCAATCGCTTGTGCGGCGGTCAGCGTCCCGGCGTTGGCGCTCGGCGGAATACCCCCATTGGCCAGGAAGCCGCTCTTGTTCTCCCCTTCGACGTCGATCGTGTGGTTGGCCTCCGGCGGAAGAGTGAGCAGCCCTTGATTGTCGTAAAGCACGTCGTAGAACATGCCGAAACCGGCGCGAATCGAAGTTTTGCCTGCCTTGCCTGGCGAGTACGCAATGCCGATGCGCGGCATGATCGCGTTGCTCTGAGGCTGCGGTTCGCCGAAGGTGATAAGGCCAGGGACGTTGGCAATCGCGTTCTCCGTCTGGAGCCGTTCACTGTACGGTATTGTCTGATACTCGTAGCGCACACCCAGGTCCAGCGTTAGGTTCGGCCGGATTTTCCAGCTATCGGTGGCGAAGAAGCCCGTAAAGACCCGATCGCCGTAATACTTCGCACCTCCCACGGTCCGCTCCGCGAGCGAGTCCGGATAGTTGTCGAACAGGTAGTCCGAGAGAAACGTCCACTCGTAGTCGCCGCGGGACCGCTGCGTGAAAGTTTGCGGCGAAATCTGCTTCCAGCCGTCGAAGCCCACCTTGATGGTATGTGCGCCCCTGGTCCAGGAGATGTTGTCGGCAATCTGGTATTGGTTTTGAACGCTGCTTTGCGGCGCGTTCGGATCCGGACCGAATGTATTATTCACGCCTCCAAGTTCGAAGACGTCGATATTCGGAAATTGATCCAACCCTGGGAACTTCTGATTTCCGACCGGATAATTCTGAGAGTAGCGATTGAACCCAAACCGGAACTCGTTGACCAGAGTAGGGGTAAAGGTGTGATACTCCGAGAACGTCGCCAGATAGTAGTTGGCGGGCACGGTTTGATAGAAAGCCGCCGGAAAGCCGCTCGAGTCAATGGAACCTGTGCGGTTCAGAATAAAGCGGCCGCGGACGGAGTCCTGGTTCGAGATGTTGTAGTCAATCGAGGAGGCGGCGTTTTCGTAGTTGCCATATGCCGGCGCCGTTATCGGCACCAGCCCGATCTGTACGGGCACGCCGGTAAAAGTCCCGACGCCACCAGGCCCCAGGTTCAGACTCTCATTACCGGGACCAACCAGAGGATAGGCGGAGTCGCCACACGCTGAAGGCGAAGATGCTGTCCCAGCCGTGCCCAAATACTGTTTCAACGCGCTCAGGTTGGTCTGATTGACGCCGGTCATTCCGGCTAGCGTGCTGTAGGCGCTGGCAGTGGGCGCGCAAACCGTTCCGGTGGAACCAACAGTGCCGACCGGGTTGTATTCGTAGTTGAGGAAAAAGAACAGCTTGTTTTTCTTGATCGGGCCGCCGAACGTGCCGCCGAACCGGTTGTTGTCGTACCGCGGATGAAGAGGGACACCCTGCACGGAATTCAGATTGTCTGCGGCATCCAGGTTCCTGTTCATCAGATATTCGTAGGCTGATCCGTGAAACGCGTTGGTGCCGCTCTTCACCACCTCGTTAAACTGGCCGCCCGAAGAGTGGCCGAAGTCCGCGTTGAACTGATTCTCCGTGAAGGTGAGTTCCTGTACGGCGTCGTTTGGAACGGTCACCAAGGGACCAGTGACACCTCCGCTGTTGTTATCGATACCTTCGACGGTGAAGTTGTTGTTGCGTGGGCGCTGGCCGCCGACGCTCGGACCCGTTCCTACGCCGGTCCCGCCGCCGGTCGCCACACCGGGAGCCAGCAGCGACAGGTTAATCACGCCCGACCCCTGTGAAGCTGTGGGCAGGTCCATCATCTGCTGCGACCCGTAGGTATTCTGAAGCTGCGCCGTGGTGGTATCGATCGCCACAGCAGCCTCGCTCACTTCAATCGTCGCCGCGGCCTTGCCAACCTGGAGAGTGGCGTTGGCAGTCGCGGTAACGTTCAGTTCAACCTGCACGCCCTTGAGCTCCACTTTCGCAAAGCCCGCGGCCGTGACGGTAACGGTGTACGTCCCCGCCGGCAGGTTTACCACGCGGTATTCGCCGGCCGACGTTGAAGTGGCCGTGTTCTCAACACCGGTGGCGTCATTGTGCACGAGCACCGTCGCGTTGGGTACGACCGCTCCCGTGGGATCGTAAATCGTGCCTGTGAGGTTACCGCTCACCAACTGAGCAAAACTGGTCACCGGCAAAAGCGTTAATGCGGCTAAAACTAGCCACGCTGCACGTCTGAGCATAAGCCCCCCGTTTCTGTTTCTTGATGTTCCACCGCGTGCACGTGGCAAGCCAAAAACGGTGTACTTGTGAATCAGTTGTTTACGTTAGGTAGTGGGTGGAATATCCCAGTCGTTATAGTGTGTATATCCGCATTTTGAGATGCTAATAACCTATATATACTAATTACGAGACCTAGCCAGGGGCAGATCACACGGCCAGCGGGTGGTGTTAGCTGCGAATGTCGTCCCGAGTGAAGTCCCACTCGGTCATACGGCGCTCGCGGGCGGAGAGATTGATGAGATGGGCGCACGCAGCGGCGTGATGACCGGCCACGGCATCCTCCCAATAAGGTTGGCGGCTACGGACGGACTCGAAAAAGTGCCCAAAGTGCAGTTCGGTCGGGTCGGGACCCTGGTCGTCGAACTTCTGCGGCTCCGGTTTTTTGTAGTCCTTGGCCGGTTCGACTTCGGTAGCGATGACCTTAGGATCGCGATAATACGCATCTTCGAGTTTCTTCGACCAGCTTTCGACGATCCAGCGATTGTCATCCACCGGTTTCTCGGGATAGAACGCCACGCCATCGCCGATGATGAGCGTTCCTTCGGTTCCCAGAATCTGAAAGCCGCCTTCGGCCGAAAATTCGTTGTTAAAGGTCGAACTGAGCGATACCGCGAAGCCTTCGGGGTATTCGAGAATCGCGTTCAGCGTGTCGGGCACGTTGCGCGATTCCTTCCAGCGATACAGTTCGCCCATGGCCATGGCACGCGAAGGAATTTTGGCATCCATCAGGTAATGGATCGTGGTGCAGAGATGAACGAAAAGGTCGGTTGCAATGCCGCCGGAATAATCAGAGTAGCAACGCCAACGGAAAAAACGCTCCAGATTGAACGGCACCTTGGGCGCCGGCCCGAGAAACATCTCCCAGTTGACGGTCTTCGGTGAAGCGTCGGGCGGGATGGGATAAATCCACGCGCCTCCCGCGGTATTGCGGTTGTACGCGGCGCGGATCATGGTGATTTTTCCGAGCTTGCCGGAGCGAATCCATTCTTTCGCGGTCTGCTGCGTGCGCCCGCTCATACCCTGGCTGCCCACCTGGAGTACCCGCCCACTTTGCCGAACCGCTTCGATGATCTCGACACCGTCCGAAGCCCGATAAGTCAACGGCTTCTCCGAGTACACGTCTTTTCCGGCGCGCAGCGCGTCTAGGATGATCGCCTTGTGCCAGTGATCGGGCGTGGCAACCACGACCGCATCGATGGATTTGTCAGCCAGCAAATCGTGATGCGTGGCGTAGGCTTTCGCGCGTCCCCCGCAGCGGTCGATGGCGCGATCCACGCGGCCGGTATAGGCATCCACCACGCCCACAATTTCCGTTCCGGGATTGGCCATCACGGCCTGCATCAACTCATGCGCGCGCGCGCCGCAGCCGATGTGGCCGACCGTGATGCGGTCACTCGGCGCGGCTTTCATCAATTGGCCCGCGGCTAGCGCGGCCCCGGTTTGCAGAAAACTTCGGCGGTCAAGATCCATGGCTGGGTTCATTATATGACCTGCAATCCCGGTGCGTGGGAGAACTGCTCAGCACTCAGCATCCCCCGGTTGAATTCCCGCCGCCAGTTTGGTCTTCCACCGTTCGAGCTTCCTTACGGCATACACTTCGTTCAGCCACCAGACGAACGAGAAAAACCCGGTGTAGAGCACAGGCCCAGTAACATCACGCCAGCTCAACGTTCCCGCGAATGCATGTTCGCGAATCCCGCCCGCACTGAAGATCATCAGACCGACGTACATCGGCAGCAGGTACCAGAGCTTTACGTTACGCAGCAGCCGGATCTGATGGTCGATCTTCGAGATCAACGCGCTCTGGAACGCGGCCGCGCTCTGGTCTGGAGCGGGATCGGCGGGCCCGGAACCATGGCGCCGGAAATAGTAAATGATCCACACCATGCTACAGGTGATGATGGCGCTCCCCAACCGGGCCAAGCCGTTCGCCTGCTTCCAGGTCAGATAGGCAAAAACAATGGCGGCAACCGCCGAAGCGGCCACCTCACGCGTGTTCCGCCACCAAATGGTCCGTTCGAATTTTTCCGTTTTGCGCAAAATAATTTGACGCATCTCTTCTCCTTTCATGTCCGCTTCCACGGGCTGAGTCTGCCAAAGTAGTTCCAATTCGTCCGGCTTGTTCATTGCCTGTGGTCTCCGTGCAATCGCTCCGTCAACTTTTGCCGGATACGCGTGAGACGTGTGGCCACTGCGCCCGCGCTCACGCCGGTCACTTCTTCGATTTCGGCCGCGCTCAATCCCTCCAAATGAAGGGTTACGATCTGGCGCTCCGCAAGCGGCAGCTCACGAATCGCCTCCACCAGAGCGCGCCTCTTCTCATCGAGGAGCAGCGCTTCTTCGGCGCTCGCATCGGGGGCCGGCCGGTCGAATGACCCCTCGATACCCGGCTCCCGCGAACTTCGCGTACGCACTTGCGACGACCGGCGAATCGCGATGTTGTGCGCGATCCGGTAGATCCATGTGCGTTCACTCGATTCCCCGCGGAAGGCGGGAAGCGACTTCCAGATGCCCGCGGCGATCTCCTGCAACAGATCTTCCCGGTCGGCCGCATTGGCAAGATAAGCCGCCACCAGCCGCCGCAATGCCGCCTGGTACTGTTCGAAGAACTGGCAAAATCGATCGCCGTGGCTCTCAGGCTTCGTTTCCGCTATCGCCGGATCTGCGACCATCTTTTTGCGGTTCCAAACAGGTAGTCGCATCAGACGGAGGTTTCTTACAGGAGGAAATTAGGGCGTGCTCTTGAGCATCCTATCCGAGGGATTAGTCGTAGTCATCGAACGGCCACCAGCTATCGTCGGAAAGGTGGAGATCCATGCCCTTCTTGGTGATGTAGAAGTAGGTTTTGAAGCCTTCCTCGACGATGTCCAAGTCGGGCATGCCCTGGAGTTCTGTTGAGTGGGGCGCGAATGGCGACAGTAGATAAGCCTTTGCCAGCCCATCCCGAACGAGACTGGCCAGCGCCAACGCGACGTCCGAGCGCTCAAGAGTTAACCCAAGTTTGGCGCCTCCCTCTGTGACGTCGTGCAGGATCACCTGATCCACATTCTCGTAGTCATCGCAGATCGAGTTCAAAACCAACCGTCGCACTAGCTCGTTACGATCCATCCCTGTTCAAGCGCCGGAGCCCGCGTTCTCAAGCGCCGCGCCAACCCGCAGCACGAGCGCTTCGTCGAACGGTCGCCCCACGATCTGGAGACTGAGCGGCAGCTTTCGCCGATCCACACCACAAGGCATCGAAAGCGCCGGCAATCCAAGAACGTTGATCCCGCGGACCAGACGCGTCGAGGCGAGCCGGACGTCTTCGGTTTGATCGCCGAGTTGCACGGTCGTTTCACCAATGCGCGGCGCGCCCATGGGCGTCGTTGGCGTGAACAGGCAATCCACGCGGCGCCACAGTTGAGCGAAGTTGCGCTGCATCACGCGGCGCAGGCGCTGCGCGTTGATGTAGTCGGTGGCGGCGACCAGGCGGCCCTGGTCGATCAAAGCCATCACGTCGGCCCCGAACTGGTCGCGACGCCCGGCATATTTTTCCACCACTGCCGAAGCTTCCGCCAAAAGAATCACGCGGCCCACCGCATTGAGCGACGCGATGTCCGGCACGCGAACGGGAACCACGTGCGCGCCGAGGGACTCTGCGTTTTTGGCCATGCGGCGCACGGCAGCGTCCACTTCCGGATCGAGCCGGTCGAAATAGAAATTCTCCGGCAAGCCGATGCGCACGCCGCGAATCGAACTGCCGTCTGCCGGCACATAGCTGTCTACAGCCTCGCGAGAGGACGTTTCGTCGCGCGGATCGAAACCGGCGAGAGTCTGCAACGTGACAGCCGCATCGCGCACCGAGCGCGCCAGCGGGCCCATATGATCCAACGAGAAATCGAGCGGCATTACGCCGTAGCGGCTCACGCGGCCGCTCGTCGGCTTCAGGCCCACGGTTCCGCAGAAGGCGGCGGGAATACGAATCGAGCCGCCGGTGTCGGTACCCATCGCCATAAACACCATCTCCGAGGCGACCGCCGCTCCCGATCCGCCGCTCGACCCGCCAGGAATGCGATCGGGATCGCGCGGGTTGCGAATCGTTCCGAAATGCGGATTGTTCGAGGTGATGCCGTATGCCAGCTCGTGCATTCCGGTCTTACCGATGAGCACCGCGCCAGCCGCGGCCAACTTCTCCACCACCGCGGCATCGCGAGTGGGGATGTTGTCTTTGAACAGCGCCGAGCCACAGGTAGTGAGCACGCCGCGCGTTTCGAAGACGTCTTTCACGGCGATGGGCACGCCGTGCAAGGGCCCTCGGTCCGTGCCTTTGGAGAGTTCGGCGTCGGCGGCTTTGGCCTGCGCGCGCGCGGCATCTTCCAACACCGTGATGAACGCGTTGAACTTGGGGTTGAGTTCGCGAACGCTGGTGAGCGCAGCCTCGGTCAGCTCGGCGGAAGAAACGGAACGCTTGCGCAGCGCCGCGGCAGCTTCGAGAATCGTCATTCTGCGCGCTCCGGAAAAACGAAAAAGGACACCGCCGGCTCTACATCGTCGGGAATGTCTTTCGTCAGCGGCCGGAACGCGGCCTCCAGGGCGTCGAGTGACGGCGTGATGCGGTCGAGGTCAGGCTCGGGAATCGGGAGTTGGCTCGCCTCCGCGATCTTCTTCCAGTTTTTCATGGGCGTCCCCGTATTTTACAGTCTCCGGTTGCTGCATGGGGACGTCGCGCGCGGCCCATTCCGCGCCGGCAAGGATGATCATGGCGGAGAGAAAACTGAAAAGCACGATCGTGACCGAAATGTAGAACGGCCCGTACTCGTTTTGGAGTCTTTCCTTGAGAAGCGGCCAGGCTAGCAGGTTCAGGTACTTCAATAGCTCGATGGCCAGGCCAACCAGGATCGCTACCGGCGCCACGCGCAACGGCGGCACGCGGCGATTCGGTAGCAGCCAGTAGACGAAGAACAAAGCCAGCATGGAAATCGGCACCGCGGCGATCTTGAACAGAGCCAGATTGACGATGGGCGGCAGCGCGGAGCCGAAACCGAGAAAGCTCCCGAGATACTGCTGATTGAGCGCTGTCAGAATGAACGAAAATAGCGCAAGGCCCCCGCATAGGAAGATCAGTCCGAGGCTCAGCAACTGGTTCTTGAGATAGCTGCGGTTCTCCTTCACTCCCCAGACAGTGTTGAGCGCCACTTCCATGGGTTCGAAAATGCCGTTCGCCGTGAGCAGCAAGAGAACGATAGACGTGATTTGCATGGGCCCTCGCGATTCGACGACCGCCACGAGATTACGCCGGATGAAACTGCCCATGTCACCGGGCAAGTAATCATTGAGCGCCAGATAAATGGCGCTGACGGCGCCCTTCCAGTGAAGGCCGTACTTGCACAACGAAGTCATGACGATGAGAAAAGGGAAAAAGGAAAGCAGCACGCTCGCGGCTACGGCCAGCGCGTGCACGTGAACTTCCGTGCGGAGCCAGTAGCGCGCCGTGGGCTCGAAATGGCGCCGCAGCCCGTGCGGCTCTGCCGGTGCGACGTCGAAAATCGTGGGCGGGAGCGAAGATGGCACTGATTTCAGAGTACGCCAAAGCACACTCGGAAACGCAGTCAGCAGCTGCTCAATCGGCATCCGGCTGCTCGCCCATGATAGGATGTGCGAATTGGAGGATGACGCATGGCTCACTGCTCCAGACGAAATTTCTTAAAGACCGGGCTCGCCGCAGGCGTACTCGCGGGAACCGGAAGTTTGTCCTTACGGGCGGCACGCGGCAAGGCCACGGATTGGGTGACGCTCGGAAAATCCGGGATTAAAGTCACTCGCCTGGCATTCGGCACCGGGACGGTCAGCGGGAAAGTGCAGCGTGATCTGGGGCAGGAGGAATTCACCCGCCAGGTGCGCTACGCGTACGACCACGGCATTCGCTTCTTTGAAACCGCCGAGAGCTATCACGAGATGCACAAGATGCTGGGCATTGCGCTCAAAGGCGTCCCTCGCGATTCGTACCGCCTGATGTCGAAGGTCACCACGCGCGATGGCGTCAATCCTCAGCAAAAGATCGACGAACTGCGCACGCTGGCAAACACCGAATACTTCGACGTGATGCTGCTGCATTGGCAGCACACCGCGACCTGGCCATCCGATACCGCGCGCTGGCAAGACGGGCTGCTCGAAGCGCAATCAAAGAAGGCGATCCTCGGTCACGGCGCTTCGGTCCACGGCCTGCCCGCGCTGCGGCGTTTTCCCGGCAACCAGTTTCTCGACATTGCCATGATTCGCATGAATCACAAGGGAACCATAATGGACGCGGAAGACTACGAGACAAACGGACCCGGCAATGTAGACGAAGTGGTCAGACATGTGAAAGAAGTCCGCAAAGACGGCATGGGCGTGATCAGCATGAAGCTCGTGGGAGAAGGCAGGTTCACCACGCGCGAAGACCGGCAGGCGGCCCTGCGATTCGCCTTCAACCATGCGGGCGTTGATTCCGTAACGATCGGCTACAAAAGCACGGCCGAGATCGACGAAGCCATCGAAAACGTAAATCTGGCTCTCGCGTAACGCGCGAGTGCCTTTGCGTGTCCATCTGGTAGACGGAACGTATGAATTGTTCCGCCACTTCTTCGCTGTCCCCTCGGCGCTTGACGCAAGCGGAAACGAAATCGGCGCCGTACGCGGTGTTCTGACGTCGATTCTAAGCCTGATTGAGCGAGGGGCGACTCACGTGGGAGTGGCCACGGACCATGTGGTGGAATCGTTCCGCAACGATCTTTACCCCGGATATAAGACCAGCGAAGGCGTCGCTGCGCCGCTACTTTCGCAATTCCCGGTGCTTGAAGAAGCTCTGGCGTCCATGGGCGTGGTGGTCTGGCCCATGGTCCGCTACGAGGCTGACGATGCGCTGGCATCCGCCGCCCGAAAAGCCTCGCAGGATGCCCGCGTGGAGCAGGTGATTATCTGCACGCCGGACAAGGATCTGGCGCAGTGCGTGTCCGGGAGCCGGGTGGTTCAGTTGGACCGGAGACGCGAAATCCTACGCGACGAAGCGGGCGTCATCGCGAAATGGGGCGTGAGGCCGGAATCCATTCCCGACTACCTGGCCGTCGTTGGCGACAGTGCCGATGGTTTTCCAGGGCTACCTGGCTGGGGCGCGAAGGCTGCGGCACTGACGTTTGCGGAATATCTTCACTTGGAACATGTTCCAAAGGACTGGCGGCGTTGGCCTTCAGCCATTCGGGGCGCACAGCGGCTGGCGGCGGTGCTGTTCGAACAGTGGGATGACGCCCGATTGTATCGAACGCTCGCCACTCTGGCGCTGGATGTTCCGGTTTTCGAGACCGTGGATGAGCTGGAATGGAAAGGTCCGGCGGTGGGATTTGAGCAATACAGCAGAAAGCTGGGCGCTCCTGAACTCTATGCTCGTGCGCTCGAGCCGATTCCGCACGGCTAGCGGTAACTGGCGCTATGATTCGGCGCTCATACCCGATGGCTTATCCAACTTAAGCCGCTCGGTTAACGCATCCACGGTACGCTGATACTTTTGGAGCGCAAATTCCTGGAGGATGGTGGCAACTTTCAGGTTGTTGACCGTATCGTTGCCCGGATCGCGGTTGCAGCAGCGCTCGGCAGCACGGAGAAAAGTCATGCTGGATTCGGAGCAATGTCGTTGCCAGCGTTGAAGATCAGAGAATATCTGGTCGTTGTCCTCTCCTCCATGGATGCCCATAGGAGCGAGTATAACCTGGGTTTCTAGCGACCCTGGCGGAGACGGTGATCCTTCGTACGGGCCAGTGCATTTGGACGCGAGGATCGTGGCAAAACCGGACAATTCGTCCCAAAACCGGACAGTGGGGCGAGAACCCCGGCGCTCTGAAGCCAAACCGGCACATGACTTTCCTTGCCACGTCATCACGGAGCGCGTTTCGCCTGGACGCTCTAATGTGGCAGGGGAATTGCCCTTAACCCTCGTCAATACAGTCCGTTGTAAATAGGATTCAACTCAGCATGAGCTACTTCCGGAAACTCTCGACTGCCGTCCTGGCCACGTTCGCTTGCGGGTTCGCTCAGACGCCAGAGATCTCGATTACAACACCGAAAGGCCCTCCCGTAGTGGGCACGGTGATGCGACCGTTCCACTTTGAGAGGCGTGTGGTGTCGCCGGCGAATCTGAACAACACGCCGCGCCTGGAATCGCTGGTCAGGGCGGGTAATCTGTATTTGTCGGTGCCGGACGTCATTGCGCTGGTGCTTGAAAACAATATCGATATTGCGATTCAGCGATATGGGCCATTTCTGGCGCGCGAAGCCCTACGGCGCACCCAAGGTGGTGGCGCGATACGGACCTCACCGACGCCGATTTACCCGGGGCCGGCCAGCGTCAGCACTCTAGGAGTCAATGTCAGCAGCGTGGGCCTTGCGGAGAGCGGAGGAGTGGGATCCGGCGGCGGAATTGTGGTCCAGTATGGTACCACGCCTCCCAACCTCGACCCGTTCTTCGTCGCGTATGCGGGGTTTCAGCATTCGACCACACCGGAGAGCAACACGTTTCTGAACGAGGTGAATTCTCTGGTAGACAACAGCCGTACATACCAGCTGGAATACGGGCAACAGTTTGTGACCGGAACCGGGGCTTACCTGACTTACGTCAGCAGCAGGACCTCGTTGAATAGTCCGGCGACCGTCCTCAACCCATACACGATTGGGTATCTGGATCTTTACGTCACGCAGAACCTGCTGCAAGGTTTCCACATCGCCGTCAATAACCGCTACATGCGGATTTCCAAGAACAACTTGAAGGTCACGGAGTTGCAAGTCAAACTGCAGGTGATCACCACGATCTCCGCGGTACTGAATCTTTATTGGGACCTGGTGAGCTTCAACGAAGATGTGCGCATCAAGGAGCAGGCTCTTGCTACGGCGCAGAAGCTGTACGAAGACAACAAGAAGCAGGTGGAGATCGGCACGCTCTCGGCGATTGAAGTGACGCGCGCAGCTGCCGAGGTCTCGGCGGCGAAGGAGAACCTGCTGATCGCACAAACCAACGTGGCGCAGCAGGAAACCGTCCTGAAGAATGCTCTGAGCCGGAACGGGGCGGCGAGCCCGTGGATGGACGAGGTGCACATCGTACCGCTCGATCACATTGTGGTACCCGAAAAAGAGGAAATGAAACCCATTGGAGAACTGGTGGAGCAGGCGCTCGCAAAACGGCCGGAGATCGAGCGGACGCGGATTAATATTCAAAGCAGCGTTATCAACATAGCCGGCACGAAAAACGCGCTGCTGCCGACGCTGCAGGCGTTCTTCGAGGCGACGAATAACGGCTTGACCGGCAGTGTGAATGCACTGGCGAACGGGACGGCGGGAATTGCGGATCCTTACGTTGTCGGCGGGTACGGGAATCTGCTGGGCCAGATCTTTCGCCGGAACTATCCCAACTACTCCGCGGGTTTTTCGCTGAACATCCCGTTCCGCAACCGAGTGGCTCAGGCCGACTATGTGGCCGATCAACTTGCTCTGCGGCAGGGTGAATTGCAGCTCCAGCGGACGATCAGCCAGGTACGGGTTGACATCAAGAACGCCATGATCGAAGTCCAGCAGGCGCGCGCGCGGTACGAAACCGCCGTGGCCACGCGAGTTTTAGCGCAACAGAGTCTGGATGCCGAACAGAAGAAGTTCCAGTATGGGCAATCGACCATCCCGCTTGTGGTGCAAGCCCAGCGTGACCTGGCCACGGACCAAAGCGCCGAAGTGCAGTCGATGGCGAATTATACGCATGCCAAGATCGCGTTCGATGAAGCGGTGGGTCAAACACTGGACGTCAACGGAATCTCGATGGAAGAGGCAGCGTCCGGACACGTGGCGCGGCAATCGGTGCTGCCGGCTGTGGGTTCGCAGAAGTGATCGGGAGACCTGAAATGAATCTGCGAAAAGCATTTGCGATTCTCATGGCCTGGAGTTCGGTGGCCTCCCCGTTATGCGCACAGGAACCACTCGCGGTCGAAAAAGCCAATGTCCCTGGCATCGTGCGGCCATATGTTGGGCCGGTAACTCCCCCAGCACGGCTGAAAAACTCGGACCGGATCCACAGTCTCATCCGGGCGGGCAAACTCTATCTGACGGTACAGGACGCCATCGCACTGGCCATAGAGAACAATCTGGATCTGGAAGTCGATCGTTATGGCCCCATCAGCGCGGATTCACAACTGGAGCGGATGCATGGGGGTGGCCCCTTGAAGGGCGTTCAAGGGGGAAACTCGGTGGTCAATCAAGTCACTTCGGGCCTGGGCGTCGCCGGAAGCGAGCTTGCGGCCGGATTGTTAAGCAACAGTGGCGGAAGTGGAGGTGGCTCCGCGGGCGGCGCTACGGTGTCGCAGATTGGACCCGTAACTCCGAACCTCGACCCTGTACTCCAAAGCTCGGTGGCCTTCGCGCACCAATCTCAACCGCAAGCGAACCAAGTGCTCAGCCAGACAACAGCACTGGTGAGTGATCAGCGTTTCTACGACAACGTGGTGCAACAAGGTTTGATCACCGGCGGTTACGTGCAAGGCGCATTCAATGAGTCGTACCTGAAACAAAACGCGCCGAGCGACATTCTGAATCCCGCGGTGTCGCCTGTGGCTCAAATTTTCGTCCGGCACCCGCTCCTTCAGGGATTCGGCAAAGGCGTGAACAGCCGGTACATCCGCATCGCCGAAAAGCAAGTGGGGCTGGCTCAAGAGACGTTCCGGTCGCAACTGCTCAACCTGGTTGCAAGCGTTCTGAACCTGTATTGGGATCTCGCGGGAGACATCGAGGACTTGAAAGCCAGGCAGCAGACATACGATCTTGCACAGAAGTTTTATCAGGATACGAAACGGGAGATCGAGCTTAGCGCGACCGCCAGGGTCGAAGTTTTCCGGTCCGAAGCCGAAATGAAGACCAGGGAGCGGGAGTTGGCAATCGCTCAGGCTACGGTTCGTCAACAGGAAATGCTGCTGAAGAACGCATTGAGCCGCAATGGGCTGGAAGATCCGCTGATTGACGCCGCTGAGGTCGTCCCGCTGGATCACATGGAGGTTCCCAAGGACGAGGAGCTGCCTCCCCTACGTCAATTAGTGGCCAGCGCGTTGGCGAAACGCCCGGACATGATCATGACGAAAATCAGCGATGAGACGAGCGAGATCAGCGCTCTCGGAACCGCGAACGGGTTGCTGCCGAACGTGGGCGTCATCGCGGCAACCAGCGCCCAGGGCCTCGCCGGCACGCCGACTCCGCAGCCACCCGGACAGGGCGCTCTTCCATATTTTTCCGGTGGTTTTGGCAACGCGGCGGCACAAGTCTTCCGTCGTAACTTCCCCAGCGAGAGGGCGGCTACGTATTTTGTGGGCACCTTCCGAAACCAGCAGGCACAAGGCGACTATGGAATCGACCAGTTGCAGTTGAAACAGGGCGATCTCATCGAGCGCAGGACCCAGAACCAGCTCGTAGTTGACGTCTCCAACTACGTGATCGCGCTACGGCAGGCGCGAGCACGGTATTCCGCCGCATTGGACACGCGACTGCTGCAGGAGCAATTGCTCGAGAAGGAACAACGCAAGTTTTCTCTGGGAGCATCTACGAGAGCCGATGTGATTGTGGTGCAACGCAGCCTGGCCGCGGCGCGCGTGGAAGAGGTAGTCGCGCTCACCGCATACAGCCATGCGCGCGTATCGCTCGACCAGGTCCTTGGTGAAACGCTCGAAAAGAATAACGTTTCGTTCCGCGAGGCGATCGAGGGACGCGTGGCTCGCGCATCGAAGCTCCCGGAAGCCTTAGCCGTTCCCAAACAGTGAGCGATCTCACGCCGGTTCGCCGTCGTTTCTGGCACACTAGCTAGAGGCATGCCTCGCGGCTGCGCGAGCCGGCACGCCAGACACCTCACATGAGCACATCCCCGACAAGGCCAAGCTGGATCACTGGCGAAGGAACTCCCGCCCCACTCGGCGTAACGTGGCTGGAGAGTGAAAACGCCGTGAACTTCGCGGTTTATTCGGCGCACGCGGAGAGCGTGACGCTGTTGCTTTTTACGGACATCGATTACTTCAATCCATCTTTCACGTTTCAGTTCGACTACCTGCGAAACAAATCGGGCCCCGTCTGGCACTGCCGGATTCCGGTGGCGCATGTTGGCGCCGCGCAATACTATGCGTATTCTGTCTCGGGACGGAACGCGGACGGACGGCATAGTTTCGATCCGCAGAAATTATTGCTCGATCCATATGCGCGTTGCGTGTTCTTTCCCTCATCGTTTGACCGCAGCTTGACGATGCGGGAAGGCTCGAACATAGGGAAAGCGGCGCTGGGGGTACTGCTCCGGCCGGGTACTGGACCCGGACTGAAAGCGCACACGCCGCTCGGCCACCAGTCGGATGCCATCATTTATGAACTCCACGTCAAAGGGTTCACGAAAAATCCGAACTCGGGTGTGGATGCGGGCCGCGCGGGCACCTACGCCGGACTGATCGAGAAGATCCCTTATCTGAAGGACCTCGGCGTCACCGTGGTCGAGCTGATGCCGGTATTTGAGCGCGACCCTCAAGAAGGCAACTTCTGGGGCTACATGCCGCTCAACTTCTTCGCGCCACATCACGAGTATGCGAGCGACCCGAAGATGTTCTGCCACCACGGGGAATTCGGCGCGATGGTGGAAGCCTTTCACGAAGCAGACATCGAAGTAATCCTGGATGTGGTCTACAACCACACAGCCGAGGGCGACGCCCGCGGCCCAATTTACAGCTTCAAAGGGTTCGATAGCGAGGCGTATTACATGATGTCGACCGACCCGTCGAACCCCTACTGGGACTTCTCGGGCACCGGGAACACGCTCAATTTCGGAAGCTCGCACGTGCGCCAGATGGTGCTGGACAGCCTGCGCTATTGGCGGCTGCGCATGGGCATCGATGGATTTCGATTCGACCTGGCGTCCATTTTCAGCCGCAATCCCGACGGCTCGCTCAACTTGAGCGACCCGCCGATCTTCAGCGAGATCGCTTCTGACCCGGCACTGCGAAACCTCCGCCTGATCGCGGAACCGTGGGACGCCGCGGGCGCTTACCAATTGGGACACGTCTTTCCGGGTATCACCTGGCTGCAGTGGAACGGGCGGTTTCGTGACGACGTGCGGCGCTTCGTCCGCGGCGACTCCGGTATGGCGGAGAACTTCCTGCGGCGCATGTACGGAAGCGACGATTTTTTTCCTGACGATCGCGAAAGCGCCTACCATGCCTACCAGAGCGTTAACTTCGTGGACTCGCACGACGGTTTTACGCTCTACGATCTAGTCTCGTACAACCAGAAACACAACCTGGCCAACGGGCACAACAACACCGACGGCACGGACGAGAACTATAGCTGGAACTGCGGCTACGAAGGCGAAGAAGCCGTACCGCCCGAGGTGATGGCGCTCCGCCGGCGGCAGGTCAAGAATTACTGTAGCCTGCTGATGCTGGCGAACGGGACGCCGATGTTCCGAGCGGGGGACGAGTTCCTGCAAACCCAGCGAGGGAACAACAATCCCTACAATCAGGACAACGAAATCAGTTGGCTCGACTGGGACCGCTGGCGCAACAACCAGGATATTTTCCGTTTCTTCAAGGAAATGATCGCGTTTCGCAAAGTGCATCCTTCATTGGGGCGGAGCCGCTTCTGGCGCGAAGACGTGCGATGGTACGGCACCGGCAGCGCGGCGGATCTGTCTTACAACTCGCACACGCTCGCGTATTACCTGAACGGGGAATCGCACGCGGACGACGACATCTACGTGATGGTCAATGCGTACTGGGAGGCATTGAATTTCACCATCCAACAGGGCACCGTACGGCAGTGGCGCCGTGTGGTCGATACGAATCTGCCAACGCCTGACGACATCACGCCGGAAGGTGTGCCGATTCGGAAACTGCAGTATCGCGTTGGGCCACGATCGGTGGTGGTGTTCGTTTCCCCACGTGCCGCGGCCAAGAAATAGTCAGCAGATGCGCGGTAGCTGCTCACCGCTCAGCATGTCGAGCACGCGATGGCCGCCGATGCGGCTTGCGAGAGTCACGACACCCGCGTGAGCCTCGACTACGCGGCCGACACGGGTGGCATCCTTGGAAACTGAGAACCCGCGAAGGAGTTCGACTGCGCGATCGGCATCCCGCTCTGGAACGAAGACCACGAACCGGCCTTCGTTGGCGACGTACATCGGATCGAGTCCCAGGATCTCGCAGGCTCCGCGCACGGGTTCGCGCACCGGCAGGGCGGATTCTGTGATCTCCATTCCCATATGCGCCGCCGTGGCGATTTCATTGACGGCCGATGCCAAGCCACCGCGCGTCAGATCGCGCAGGCAGTGCACTTCGATTCGGGCTTGGAGGAGCACTTCGACTGGCGCCCAGAGCGGCGCCGTGTCACTTTCGATAGGAGCTTCGAATTCGAGGCTCTCTCGCACCGAGAGAATCGCCACGCCGTGCGCACCCAGGTCGCCGCTCACGATGATGGCGTCGCCGGCACGAACCGCAGCCGGACCGATTTGAAGCGAGGTCTCGACGGTTCCGATGCCGGCCGTGTTGACGAAGACTCCGTCGCCTTTGCCTTTGTCCACGACTTTGGTGTCACCGGTGACGAGTTGCACGCCGGCACGCTCGGCCGCGATTCGCATGCTGGCGACAATGGAACGAAGTAGGTCCATTGGAAGACCTTCTTCCAGAATGAAGCCCGCGCTCATGTATAGCGGCCGCGCGCCGCACATGGCGAGATCGTTGACGGTGCCGTTCACAGCGAGATCGCCGATGTTTCCACCGGGAAAAACCAACGGCCGGACGACGTAAGAGTCCGTCGTGAACGCCAGGCGAAGGCCGTTGAGGTTGAGCACGGCGCCATCGTGCCGGGCATCAAGCGCAGGGCAGCCGAATGCCGGGAGAAAGACGCGCTCGATGAGTTGATTCGTTAATTTGCCGCCGCCACCGTGAGCGAGCACGATGAAGTCATCGGCCGGGCGCGGCACTGGGCAGCTCAGATTCACTTCCTTCATGAGGACGTCTTCCGTAAAGATAATAGGCTGCACATGCGCCTTCGGACGATACCATAGGCGCGCCAAGCGGAGATTCCGGAGTGCAGCGCGTTCCGAAAGCGGGGCACTCAAACGGCTTTTTCAAGCCCTGCAGGACGAGACCGGCGATGCATTCACTCGACTCTTCCACCGGACCGATGCCGATTGGAAATCTTTCCTCGGCATCGAAAGCGCGATAGCGCTCGCGGAGCCGTAGCCCGCTCGCGGGAATTTCGCCGATGCCGCGCCATTTGCGCGGACCAATTTCGAAAACCTCAGCGATGCGCTGCTGTGCCGGCCGGTTCCCTTCCCTGCGCACGGCCCGCCGGTACTGATTTTCGACCTCGGCACGGCCTTGCTCCAGTTGCGCGACGGCCATTTGCACACCTTCCAACAAATCGAGCGGCTCGAAGCCGGTGACGATGATGGGAACCTGCCAGCGCCGGGCGATCGGCTCATACTCTTCCCATCCCATCACGGTACACACGTGGCCGGCGGCGAGAAATGCGTGGATGCGGCAATTGGGCGATGACAGAATGGCTTCCATTGCCGGCGGTACCAGCACATGCGCCACGAGAATCGAAAAATTGTGAATGCCTTCGCGCTCGGCCTGCCAGACTGCCATGGCGTTGGCGGGTGCGGTGGTCTCGAAGCCAACGGCGAAGAAAACAACTTCACGTGACGGATTGCCGCGCGCCAGTTTTACGGCATCGAGCGGCGAATAGACGATGCGCACGTCAGCCCCGGAAGCTTTCACATCCAGCAAGCTCTTGGAAGATCCAGGGACACGCAGCATATCGCCGAACGAGCAGAAAATCGTCTCCGGCCGCGCGGCGATCGCGATCGCTTTATCGATTAACTCGACTGGAGTCACACAGACGGGACAGCCCGGGCCATGCACCAGTGTAATGTCGGGTGGGAGCAGGTCCACTAGACCGCTCTTGACGATAGTGTGGGTCTGTCCGCCGCAAACCTCCATCAACGTCCACGGGTGGCGCGCGGTGCGCCGGATGGAGCGGGCCAGTTGCGCCGCCGCCGGGCCTTCCCGGTACTCATCGAGAAATTTCAAGGGCCTTCCAGCTCTTCGAGCTGCTCCATTTCCCGCAGGGTCTCGAAAATCTTCTGCGCCTCGGCTTCATCCACTATGCTTAGCGAGAAACCGACGTGCACGAGCACATAGTCTCCGACCGCGGCTTCCGGCGTATAAGCCAGGCACACTTCTTTCAGCACGCCACCGAAATCGACCTTGCCGCGCCGGAAGTTGAGACCTTCCTCTTCGACAACGCTCACCACTTTGCCCGGCACCGCTAGACACATGCCCGTTCTCCTTCTCCCAACGCCGCGATGACTGCTTGTCCCAGTGCAATACCACCATCATTGGGTGGCACCCGCTGGTGTGTGTACACCTGAAATCCGCGCGCTTCGAGCAATGCCGCCGTCCGCTCCACCAAGTAACCATTTTGGAAGACTCCACCGCTAAGCGCCACTTGGGGTACGCCGGTTTGCTCTGCGACGCTCACGATCCAGTTCGCCAGAGCGTTGTGAAATCGAGCGGCGATATGCGAGGCAGTTGCGCCGCGGACCGCGTCATGGCGCACCGCTTCGATCATCGGCGCCCAATCGCCGTCGGTGATCGGATAGGCTTCGTCGGTTACTTCGTCGATCTGCCGTTCGAGAAGCATGGCCGCCTGGCCTTCGAAGCGGCTAACATGCGCGACTCCGGAAATAGAGGCCACGGCATCGAACAAACGCCCGACGCTCGTTGTCCAGGGCGCATTCACGCCGCGCGCCAGCATCTGCAACACGATCGATCGCTCGGGCCGGTCGGGAACTGCTTCCAGACCGAGGGCAGCTTCAAGCAAGCTCGCGGCCGAGCGCCAACCCTCACGCACCGCTGCTTCGCCGCCCGGGAGGCGAAACGGACGAAGGTGCGCGATGCGCTTGAACTGTGCGCCTTCCGCGAGGAAGAATTCCCCGCCCCAAATCGTGCCGGCGGTTCCGAAGCCTGTTCCATCCCATGAGACGCCCAGGTAAGGCCCACGCAGTCCGTTTTCAGCCGCACATGCAGCCACGTGCGCCTGATGATGCTGAATCTGGACAACCGGCAGCCCCGAAGCCAAGGCCCAATGCGTCGAAGCGTAATCGGGATGCAGGTCGCAAGCTACCAGCTTCGGCGCGAAGCGATAGAGGCGGCAGAGATCGTCGATGGCGCGCGCGAAGGCGTCCCGCGCTTCTAACGTGTCCAGGTCCCCAACATGCTGGCTCAGAAACACTTGACGGCCGGCAGCAATGGCGATCGTGTTTTTCAAATGTCCACCTACGGCGAGTATGGAAGGCAGATCGAGATTCAGGAAGACAGGGAGCGGCGCGTACCCGCGAGCGCGCCGCACAACGCTGGCGCGGTGTCGTACGACTCGTGCCACCGAATCATCACACGGCCTGGTGATGGGTCGATCATGGAGCAGGAACAAATCGGCGATTCCGGCGAGCCTCGCGCGGGCTTCATCGTTATCAATTGCGATGGGCTCGTCGCTCAGGTTGCCGCTGGTTGCCACCACCGGAAAAGGGCACGCCTCCATGAGCAGGTGGTGCAGCGGCGAATATGGCAGCATCACGCCAAGGTAAGGCGAAGAACTCGCTACGTTCGGCGCGATTCCCGGCTGGCCATTCGGCCGCAGGAGCACAATCGGTGCCGCTGGCGATGTCAGCAGTCGTTCCTCCGATGCCGACACATGGCAATACTGCCGAACGACTGCAAGCGCCGGCATCATCACCGCGAACGGTTTCTCGTCCCGCCGCTTGCGTATGCGGAGGCGAGCCACGGCCTCCGGCTGCCGGGCATTCACCAGCAACTGAAATCCGCCAATTCCTTTGAGAGCAACGATGCCACCGCCGAGTATCACCTCAGCGGCACGCTCTATCGCCGGGCGCTGAACCTTGCAGCCCTGTTCTTCGGCCCACAAGCGGGGGCCGCAGTGCGGGCAAGCATTCGGTTGCGCGTGAAAACGCCGGTCCAGGGGGTCGGAGTATTCGTGCTCGCATTCGGGGCACATCGCGAATGAGCGCATGGTAGTGCGCGGCCGGTCGTAGGGGATGTCTTCCACGATGGTGTACCGCGGGCCGCAGTGCGTGCAGTTGGTAAAAGGGTAGCCGTAGCGCCGGTTGGCCGGAGCGTGCAGGTCGACCAAACAAGCCGGGCACGTAGCGAGATCCGGCAGCACGCTGGCGGTCTTATCGGAAGCTTGGTCAGAGGTGCGAATCTCGAAACCGTTCAGACCGGCGGGCGCAAGAAGGGCAGACTCGCGCGTCAAAACCACAGCGGCGGCAGGTCTCTCATGGTCGAGGCGTACCGAGAATTGATCTACCAGCCCGGCCCCACCCTCGACCTCCAGAACGACACCGGCGCTCGAGTTACATACCCAGCCGGAAAGCCCCAATTCCACCGCCAGCCGGTAAACGAAGGGCCGGAAACCGACACCCTGGACGGCACCTCCGAGGGCAACATGCAAACGGATGGAGTTCGTTTCCGCAACCGGCATTCCTCCTTAACAGTACACCGGCGGGCTGCCAGTTTCCCGGAACAAAACGCGGTCCAATGCGTATGATGCTTTCTGGAGGACTACGCCCAGTGAGAAACGCCGGCAGCATTGTGTTCTTTGCCTGTTCGATCGTCAACCTCTCTGCTTCGTCCCAAAGCCACTACTGCTGGACTGACGGCACGCGCCGTTTCGACGTCACCGCGCGTGGTCCGGTCGAGTTTAGTGATGACGACCGGGACGTGAAGCGCCTGGAACCCGGCGGCTTCTTCCGCGTGGAGGAGGACTACTTTCTGCTGTTCGCCGGACGCTGGTACGAAGTGTCGGCGGACTCGCTGGGCCGGCTGACACGTACCTACTATGACCACGGCCACCAGCAGCCGCTCGACAACCAGGGCCAGGCGTGGTTGATGCGCGCGATGCCCGAGGCGATCCGCCACACAGGATTAGGAGCGGGCCCCAGACTCCAACGAATCTTCAAACAAGGCGGACCGGCAGCGGCATTGACGGAGATCTCCAGAATCGACAGTGACGAAGGGAAACGGATCTACATTGAAGAACTCATCACGAAAAACGCCTTGGGACGCGAGCCGTTGGAAGGCGCGATGCTCCAGGCGCGCAAGATCGGCTCGGATGACGAAAAGAGCGATCTGCTGAAGTCCGTGGCACCGTACTACCTCAAAGACGGATTGCGCGAGTCGATTTTTCAAGTTGCGGGAACGATCGGTTCCGACGAAGACCGCGCCAACGTTCTGTGTGACCTCACCGATCACGATCTCGCCAGCCGGGAGAGCCTGAGATTGGCGGCGAAAACAGCCAATCACATCGGCTCGGACGAGGAGAAGGCCAAGGTTCTCGTGAAGGTCGCCGAACATTACAAAGGCGATCACGAGATTGGCCGCGCATTGCTATCGAGTGCGAGCACCATTGGATCGGACGAAGAGCGGCATCGCGTTCTCGCGGCCGTGCTGGCGGCGGGCGGATCGGACCGGGAAACGCTGCAAGAAACGTTGCGGTCGGGAGCGGGAATCGGATCGGATGAAGAGAAGGCCGCACTACTCACGCAGGCCGCGCCCCACTATTTGGAAGACGATTTCACGCGCCGCGCCTTTTTCGAAGCGGCGCGCAGCATCGGTTCCGACGAAGAACGGCGGAAGGTTCTCTCGGCGTTGCTGGGGCGTTCCGGTCTGACGGACGCAACCAAGGCGGACATCGCGCGCTGCGCCAAAACCATTGGCTCGGATGAGGAGAAGGCCGGCGTGTTGGTTGAGATGGCAGGCGTCAATCTGCAAACTCCAGCGGTACGCGCGGCCTTTTTCGAGGCAGCCGACAGTATCGGCTCGGACGAAGAGCGCAAGAAGGCTCTGGTAGCGGCGTTGCATCACGCGGGAAACAGCGCGGAAATTCTCGCGGCGGTCGCGCATTCCGCCAAGAGCATCGCCTCGGATGACGAGAAGGTTCAGGTGTTGGTCGAGATCGCCGTATCACGCACAGCCAATGGCCAGCTCCGCGACGAGTTCTTCGCCGCCGTCGATTCGATAGCCTCTGAGGAAGAACGCGGCAAGGTATTATCCTCGATCCTAAAGACGCGTGGCGTCGGCAAGGAAACCGTAATTCGCGTAATCGAGTCCGCTGAACGTGTTTCCTCCGACGAAATCAAGGCGAATATTCTGACGGAGGCTGTCGAGTCCTCCGCGGGCGACGACCCACAAGTGCGCGTCGCGCTCCGTAAGGCGCTCGATTCCATCCAATCCGACGGCGAGTACCGGCGGATTATGTCGGCGTACACCAAGTAGTCACTGTCCTTCCAAGTCCCAAGTCGGCGGCAAGTACCCGCGCTCGAAATCCCTTAGAATAAACTTGGGTTGCATCGATGATCAGACTTACGCTCTTTCTGCTCGCCGCGCTCAGCCTGTTCGCACAACGCGCTCGCGAGTTTGAGCGGCCTGTGCGGCACGCATCCCGCGGAGTACATGGCGCGGTTGCCGCTGGCAGTGATTACGCAGCGGATGCCGGCATGCGCATGTATTACAAAGGCGGCAATGCGGTAGACGTGGGCGTGGCCGCCACCTTCGCGGCGGCTGTCTCGGAGTTTTCGCACATCGGGTTTGGCGGCGAAGCGCCCATTCTCATCCGCACGCGTGACGGCAAAGTGCACGCGATCGCCGGCGTGGGCACCATGCCCAAAATGGCGACTGCAGAATTCTTCCGCACGCGCCCCATCCAGCCTGGCGAACTGACGTCAGCGCCGGAAAAAGGCGGATTGAAGGGCATGGTACCGGTCGCCGGGCTGATGCCTGCCCTTGTGCCCGGGATGGTGGATGCCGAGCTTGTGGCGCTGCGGGAATACGGCACAAAATCCTTCAGCGAAGTCATCGCACCGGCCATCGATCTGGCGGACGGACTGGCGATCGACGAAATGCGCGCGGGAGCCATTGAGCGAAACGTGCGTTTCTTCGAGCTCTGGCCCACTTCGGCGCATGTGTTCATCCCGGGCGATCGCGTTGTGATGCCCGGCGAGATCTTCCGGCAGCCGGATCTGGCGCGCACCTTGCGATCCATGGCTGAGGCTGAGAGGAAGGCGCTGGCCGGAGGCGCAAGCCGCGTCGCCGCCATTGACGCGGTCCGAGATTTCTTCTATCGCGGCGATATCGCCCGGCGCATCGACAAATTCAGCCGTGAAAACCAGGGACTGTTGCGCTATGAGGACATGGCCGCGTTTCACCTCTCACCGGAAGATGCCGTCACCACCACGTTTCAAGGCCTGCAGGTGTACAAGCCCGGCTTCTGGAGCCAGGGGCCGGCGCTGATCGAAGCCTTGAATATTTTGGAAGGCTACGACCTGCGTGCCATGCGGTGGAACTCGACCGATTATCTGCACACGCTGGTGGAAGCGCTGAAGCTGGCCTACGCCGACCGGGACACCTATTACGGCGACCCGAAGTTCAACCACATTCCGGCCGACCGTTTGCTCTCCAAGGACTATGCGGCGGAGCGGCGCAAACTGATCGGCGCTGTTGCCTCGCTCGATTTCCGCCCGGGTAAGATCGGCCCCCATCCTCCGCTGCATCCTTCCGAAGCCGAGATGGTGCGCTTCAAGATCGACGATGCGCTCATGGCGCGCGACACGACATGCGTGGACGTCATCGACAAGGACGGCATCATGTTCTCGTCGACGCCATCGGGCGCCTGGCTGCCATCGGTGATCGCGGGCGATACCGGCATCGCGCTGACACAGCGCGCACAGAGCTTTCTGCTGGTACCAGGCCATCCGAACGAGCTCGCGGGAGGGAAACGGCCGCGCATCACGCTGAGCCCGACGCTGGTTTTGAAGGACGACAAGCCGTACCTCGCGCTCTCGACACCCGGCGGTGATAACCAGGACCAGTCGCTGCTGCAAGTCCTGCTCGACGTGGTCGAGTTCGGCATGAACGCCGAGCAGGCCATTGAAGCGCCGCGTTTCCAGACGCGCCACCTGGTGTCGAGCTTTGACAATCACGCGATGAGTCCCGGAGATCTATTGCTCGATGAGCGTATCAATTCGACGGTGGCAACGGAACTGGCGGAACGCCATCATCGTGTGGGAACGCGATCGCGGTGGGCAAGCGGTGCGGCGCCGGTGCTCATTCGCGTCACGCCCGACGGCGTCATCGAAGCCGGCGCGGACCCTTACGCCTACCGCGAGGCGCGCGCCTGGTAAGTGGATACCCTCTTCGATGAGCCATCGTCATTCGATCGCGACGAGCTGGCTGCACGGTTGAAGGCTCTCGCAGCCCGCCACATCTATATTGGCGGCAGCTCCTGGAAGTATGAAGGGTGGCTGGGTCAAATCTACAGCCGCTCCCGTTACCTCACGCGCGGCCGCTTTTCACAGAAGGCCTTCAACGATACGTGCTTACAAGAATACGCACAGACCTTCCCGACGGTCTGCGGCGATTTCGCTTTCTACCAGTTTCCGACGGAGGAATTCTGGCGGCGACTGTTCGCACAGACACCCTCCGGATTCCGATTTGCGTTCAAAGCGCCGGAACAGATCACCTGCAAGGTCTACCCGGAACACGGGCGCTACGGCACGCTTGGCGGAAGCGTCAACGAATCGTTTCTCGATGCCGATCTGTTGAAGCAGTCGTTCCTTCGTCCGCTCGATGCGCACCACGATCGCACTGCGCTCATAATCCTGGAATTTGGTTCCTTTTCCAAGAAAACGTTCTTTGATGTTCACGAATTCGTGGAAAGGCTTGATCCTTTTTTGGCAAAATTGCCGGCTGCGTACCGCTACGCCGTCGAAATACGCAATCCCGATTTCCTGGACCGTGAGTACTTCGCGTGCCTGCGTCACCATAAAGTGGCTCACGTCTTCAACGCCTGGTCGCGCATGCCGGAGTTGCGTCATCAGATGGCGCTGCCCGATTCCATCACTGCAGATTTCCTGGTCAGCCGGGCGCTGCTCCGCCAGGGCCGCAGTTATGAAGAGGCCGTGCAACTCTTCACGCCGTACACGGAGGTCAAGGATCCGAATCTGCTGGTGCGGGCCTCGCTGCTCGACATCGTGCGCATCGCCCAGAATAAGCAGATGACCGCGTTTCTGTTCGTCAATAACCGACTGGAAGGCAACGCGCCGGCGACCATTATGGCAATCACCGAGCCGTAACGGATCAGCGCAGCTTCCAGCGATCCTCGACGAACTCTCCCATTTCCTCAGTCCAGGTGCCAAACTTCGACGCCATCTGCCCACCGTCCACGAAGATTGTGGCGCCCGTGATGTATGAAGCCAGGTCCGATGCCAAAAACGCGATGGTATTGCCGACCTCTTCCGGCGCCCCGCCGCGGCCGAGAGGAATATCGCGAAAATACTCCTTAATTAATGGCGGATTCACAAAGAATGCTTCCGTGAGGCGAGTACGAATGAGCCCCGGGCAGACCGCGTTGATTCGAATCTGCCATGGACCCAGTTCATTTGCCGCGGTGTGCAAAATCCCGAGAATTCCTGCTTTGCTGGCGTTATAAGCCACGAGCATAGCTTCGCCATCGTAAGAGTTGGTGGATGCAGTAATGACGATCGCCCCTCGACGCCGCGGCTTCATGCGACAAGCAGCCGCCTGCACCGTGTGAAACACACCACTCAAATTAACCGCGATCACGCGGTTCCAATCATCAGCCAACGTTTCATCCATCGGCGCCCAAGATCCCAGACCGGCATTGGCAACGACAATATCGGGTGCACCACTGCGCTCAAATGCCGCCTCGATCGAGGCACGGTTAGTCACGTCTATGTGGCAGGCGTGGCCTCCGAGCGTGCGCGCGACTTCCTCGGGATGCTCCCGCTCCAGATCGAAGATCCAGACCTGCGCCCCGCCCGCGACAAGCGCCCGCGCGGCCGCAAGACCGATCCCGTTGGCGCCACCGGTAACCACCGCAAGTTTTCCGCTGAAATCGAGAGGCATTTGAACGTTCTACCACAAACGCCGAAGACCGGGCCCTCGATACGCGCATGTTACAATGGCTGAAATCCTCATTCGCGGGCCTGTAGCTCAGTTGGTTAGAGCGCTTCCTTGACACGGAAGAGGTCGGAGATTCGAGTTCTCTCAGGCCCACCACGCTTGATATTCGCCATCGTCAATCCGCTTCGTTTTGTAGAGCGTTCATATCGCCTGAGATTTCGTGCTCGGATGCGGGTGACCGGCTGCTCCAGATGACACTCCACGTGAAGCCGCTCAGCAGCAGGCCCACATAAAGATACGGAAGCAACGAGTACGGAGCGGGAGGGACCGGATAGACGCTGCCCAACAACGCAGCAGCCATGGCCAGCACCGCCAAAATGGAAACCGCGATGCCGCCTCGCGTGAGCCGGCCCTGCGTGCGCAGATACAGCGGTGCGGCGGCGCAGACCAGGATGTACACGGTGACGAATCCAAAAGTCGCCAGAGTGCCGATCAGGCCGTAGATGTCGAACAGGTTGATGCCCCGAAACGTCATGACTCCGGCGGGCACGAAAGCGGCGACGGAGCTTAGTAGCACGGCACGGTGAGGGGTCTGATTCTCCTCATGCGCTTCGCCTAACAGTGCGTGCAACGCCCCGTGCCTACCCATGAGAAAAAGCACACGCGCAGCCGCAGTTATGCACGCGAGAAAACACGAAAAGAAGCTGAGCACCGCGCCGAGGTCGGTGAGCGTACCGACGATCGGAGGAAGTCCGGCCTTCTGAGCGAGGATGTGCAAGGGCGCAAGGCTCTTATCGAGAGACTGGCTTTCGCCGTGGAAACCAAGCACCTCGGCGTACGCACATAGGAAGAAGAAGACACCGGCCAGAACTGCGCTCCACTTGACAGCTCGCGGGATCGCGATCAAGGGATTTCTGGCTTCGGAGCCGAGCGAGGTCGCGCTTTCGAATCCCACGGAACTGAATATCGCCAGCACCAACCCGACGCGAAGCTTCTCGGGCGTAACGCCCTTTAGCGTGAACTGCCCGATATCGGGGCGCCATCCGTGTTGGACGATCGTGCTGATCGCGACGACGGCAATCAGGGCCACCGAGGCTGCTTCCAGCCAAAGCATCAGGCGCGTCGACATTTGTACGTCGCGGTAGGCGAGGTAGCATGCAACCACCATGACCAGCGCAGTCAACAACCACGGATATGCCTCCAGGCCAAAGCGGTCACGCAGGATGACATTGGCATAATTCGTGACGCCCACACTGACCGCAGCGGCCGTGCCGATGTATGCGATCAGCAACGCCCAGCCGGCGAGCACACCGAACCTCGGGTGCATGTGATCCTTAATATATGTGTACAGTGATCCCGGCGATGCCGAGATCCGTGCAAACTGGTTCACGTTGAGCGCCACCAGCAGAATCGCGATGGTGGAAATGAGAAAAGCGAGGGCGCAGCCTTCACCCGCCAAACCAAAAACCAGCGGCACGGTCATGACCGGGGCGCCGGTTGGGGCGATGAGTGCGACGGATTGAGCCAAAGTCTCGCTGGGCGACAAAGCGGCGGACTTCAGACCGTAAGACGATGTTGGAGACTCTGGCGCGGACGGGGCGGAGGGTTTTACCAACCTTTCCGGCGAATTGCCAAGTTCCATCCGCTTATACTAGCATCAGATGTTCCGGCTTGGACCACGGGCCCCTTAGCCAGCGCTAACGATTTTCCTTCCGCGTTTCAGCTCTGTCGCTGAGGGGATCGCGACTCACTTCAACACTAGCCAGAGAGGCGGCAACATGGCCACATCCGCAGATACCAAGAGCGACATGCCAGTGCAGCGGTCGTCACCGCTCGCGTCGACTTTGGGCGTGCCACTGCATCCGCTCGATCCCTTGTCGGCCGCGGAACTGGAGGAAGTAGTCGGAATTCTGACCCGGGAAAAGCAACTGGGCGACAACGTTCGGATTGCTTCGATCAACGTCATAGAACCCGCGAAGAACCTGATCGAGAAATACACCCAAGGAGCTCCATTCGAGCGGAGAGCGATAGCCGTTTTGCTTGACCGCGCCAGGCAGGCAGCCTACGAGGCGGTAGTGGATCTGGCCGGCAAATCTGTCGCTTCGGTCACGCAATTCCCGAGCGGTATTCAGCCTTCCATCATGCTCGATGAGTTCAGCGAGTGCGAGCAGGCGGTTCTAAACTCGCCGCTATTCCAGGCCGCCTTGCGGAAGCGTGGGGTGACGGATGCCGAGTTGGTGATGGTGGAACCGTGGTCGGCCGGCATGTATGGCACCGAATTGCCGGAAGACAAAGGGCTGCGGAGAATGCGGGCGCTCTGCTTCGTACGGTCGGAACCCAAGGATAACGGCTATGCGCGACCGATCGACAGCATGGTAGTCGTAGTGGACCTTTACAAGATGGAGGTGATTCGAATCGAGGAATACGACGTCGTGCCGCTACCGCCCGAGAGCGGTAATTGGGCCCGCGAGTACATTCCCAATATGCGGAAGGATCTCAAGCCCGTCGACATTGTGCAGCCGCAAGGTCCCAGCTTCACAGTTGAAGGCAATCAGGTCGCGTGGCAGAAGTGGAAGTTCCGCGTGGGTTTTACCTCGCGAGAAGGACTGGTGTTGCACACCATCACCTACGACGATGATGGCGTGGAACGTCCCATACTTTATCGCGCCTCGATCTGCGAGATGGTAGTACCGTACGGCGACCCGCGCGAACAGTACTATCGCAAGAACGCTTTTGACATCGGTGAATACGGCCTCGGCATGCTGGCAAACTCCCTGGCCCTGGGTTGCGATTGTCTCGGCGTGATCCACTACTTCGATTTCCCGCTTGTGGACAGCCATGGTAAGGTTACCCCGCTCAAGAACGCCGTATGCCTGCACGAGGAAGACTTCGGGATTTTGTGGAAGCATACGGATTGGCGCACCGGCCAGTCTGAAGTAAGAAGATCGCGCCGCCTCTCGGTTTCCTTTATCGCAACTGTTGGAAACTACGAATACGGATACTACTGGTATTTCTACCAGGACGGATCCATTCAGTGCGAGATCAAGCTGACGGGCATCATGAACACGACTGCGCTGGCGCCTGGGGAGAAATCGCCCTACGGCATGGAAGTGGCGCCGCAGTTGAACGCGCCGTTTCATCAGCATATTTTTGCGGCGCGCCTGGTGCCTAGCGTGGATGGTCCGAATAACTCGGTTTACGAAGTCAATAGTGTGAGTGTGCCCACCGGCGAGAGCAATCCGCACGGCAATGCGTTCGTGGCCGAAGAGACTCTGCTCGCCACGGAACAGCAAGCGCAGCGACGCGTGAATTCGGCCACGGCTCGTTTCTGGCGCGTAGTGAATCCGCAGAAGAAGAACCGCCTCGGCCGGCCGGTCGGGTATCGTTTGGTGCCCGGAGAAAACTGCCCGCCGCTGGTGCAACCGGATGCAGCCGTCATGCGCCGGGCGGGGTTTACGGCAAATCACCTGTGGGTTACACCCTACAGTTCGAAGGAGCGGTTCGCCGCGGGGGAATATCCGAATCAGCATCCGACCGGAGATGGCCTTCCGATCTGGACGAAGGCGAACCGCAAAGTGGATGACACTGAGATCGCGCTGTGGTACGTCTTCGCGCATAACCACGTACCGCGTCCGGAAGACTGGCCGGTGATGCCTGTAGCCATGCTCGGCTTCCAGTTCCGGCCGGATGGATTCTTCGAGCGCAGCCCGGCAATGGATGTGCCTCCGCCGCCGCCGAAGTCTTGTTGCCATTAGGGCCAGTCTTTGCGCTCTCCACGCCGTGTGCTGCGGGTATCGAGTCTCTTCAAGTCGTATAAACTAAGCCGATATGAGTGAGCCCGAGAAAGTCGACTGGAAGAACCGTGGAGTGAAAGTCATCCCCAGAGATTCTCTCGACCCGAACACACCGCAGACACCCGGAATGAATCGGGCCGCCGCGATCAACTACGCGCGGGTAGGAGCCCAAAAGCTCTGGGCTGGAACCGTAAGTATCCACGCCAATGCCAAGACCGGCGCGCATCACCACGGTGCGCTTGAGAGCGTCATCTATGTGGTGTCTGGCCGCGCCCGCATGCGATGGGGCGATCATCTCGAATATGTCGCCGAAGCAGGTACGGGCGACTTTATTTATGTCCCGCCCTATGTGCCACACCAGGAAATTAATGCGTTGAGTGACCAGACTCTGGAGTGCGTGCTCGTTCGCAGTGACAACGAAGCTGTGGTCGTGAACCTAGATATCGAGCCCGTGGAAGAGCCGAGTCCAGTAACCTGGATTGACCCGATCCACACTCGCTAGACTACGCCTTTTCCTTCGACAATCCGGACGTATCGGTTAACGGGCAACTCAGTCAGCTTGTCAATCCGTTTGCTGGGGCCGGGCCAGTGAATTTCCAATTCGTCGATGGACGCAGCAGTGCCGATACCCAGCACCTGTCGCGGGTCATGCGATGACAGATAGCTGCCGCCGCCGTTCCACATACGGCATCGTCTTTTGCCACCCGCCAACCAATAAGCCCTGGCTCCAATCGCATCACGGTTACAGCTGACACCCTCAAGTTTGACTCCCAACCAGTTGTTGCCTTTAGCCGCCTTATTCTGCAGCAGAAGCGGCGCGTCACCGTTCACACAAATAACAACATCCACTGCGCCATCGTTGTCGTAATCGCCCACCGCAAGTCCGCGAGCATTGAAATCGCGTTGGAACGCGGTCCCTCCCTGCGAACTGATATTCCTCAGCCTTCCATTTCCGTCCTGCTGGAACAGCACGAGCGGTTCCTTCCACTTCACCTGCAACGAGTACTCGGCAATCATGTCATCCGGATGGCCGTTGGCAAGAATCAGATCGACGTTGCCGTCATTGTCAAAATCGAAGTACTTCAACCCCCAGCCGCTAAGCAGCCTGGTTGCTTGCGCCACACCTTGGGAAGCTGCGACGTCTTCAAAGGTTTCATCCTTATTATTCGAGTAGACCGAAAACATCTCCTGATCCACGTTGGCGACGAACAGGTCCTGCCACCCTCGGTTGCCGAGATCACCAGCGTCCACCCCCATCCCGGACCGTGCTTTTCCGTTTTGACTGAAAGCAACGCCGGCATCCAGCCCGATTTCGTCCCACTTCCACGTACCATTGGCGCCCGGCCCACGATTCACATAAAGAAAGTCCTGCACGGTGTCATTGGCGACGAAAAGATCCATACGGCCGTCGTTATTAATATCTGTAGACACCACGCCCAGGCCTTTACCCAGCGTCTTCCCGATGATGGTACCCTTGCCCACTTCGGTGAAAGTACCGTCTCCATTGTTGTGATAAAGAAAACTGCGAGTCGGATTAAACACTTTCGGAATGCAGTAGTAATATTTGCCCAGCGCGTTGTTCCCACAGCCAACTCGATGATTGACGGAGTAGTCAACGAAGCTGCATACAAATAGATCCAGCCTGCCGTCGTTATCGTAGTCAAACCAGACCGCGCTCGTGGTCCACCCGGGTGTCGCGACTCCCGCCTTCTCAGTTACATCCCGAAACGTGCCGTCGTGGTTATTCTGGTAAAGAATGCATCTTCCATACGCCGTGACGAACAAATCAGGCCAGCTATCGTTATCGAAGTCGCCAACCGCCACGCCCATGCCGAAAGTGCCGCCAGTTACACCGGCTTTTTCCGTGACATCCGTGAATGTTCCATCCCGATTGTTCTTGTAGAGTGCGTTCCGTACTGGCTTTGACGGCGTGTAGAAATCGCACGGTCCGGCATTCACCAGGTACAAATCCATCCAGCCATCGTTATCGTAATCGAGGAACGCCACTCCCGCTCCCATGGTCTCGGGCAGGTGACGGCGCGCAGACATCGCGGCGTCATGCATGAACGAAATGCCGCTGACCTTCGGGGGGATCTCGACGAACAGCGGAGAAGAGGGCTCGGCTGGCAGCCCACTCAAGCGAGATAAACCAGCACAGGCGCCGAGCTGCAGCCATTGTCGTCGAGTCAAATGCACTGAGCTCTATTCCAGAGTGAAAGTGACTGACTCGTGCGCAATCTCTGCACCTTGCTTGACTAAAAAGACCACCTGATAGTCGCCGGGGAGCATCTTTTCCGCTGGCGCCCTGGCAATGTATTGTATCCGCCCAGCACTATCGGGCGCCGGCAACGCCGGCGATCCCGAACCGAACTGCTCACCGTCCTTGCTGAACTGCATGATCAATTGAGTTGCAGCGGGGTTCGATTTATCCGGATAGATCACCACATAGAACGATAGGTCGCTCGTCGAACTCTTGCTGAAAGAAGGATTCACAGTTGGCGTGACGACCTTGCCCGCCACCAAAAACGGATCCTGATCGGAGGCATTGGGGTTCTTATCGTGCATTCCCCGAATCAATGCCACGCTGCTGAGCCCCAGAGCCGTGCCCTCGGACGGCACCAGAAACACAGATTTGCGCGTGCTGGTTTTCTTTCCGGCCGCGTCCAAGACGGCAGTTTCCAACGTGTACCGTCCCGGCACCAAGCTAACATCTTCATCGTAAACAAAGTGGCTTTGCTTGGCAGCGGCCAATTGGTCCACGGTCGCGGCCAATGGCACCTGTCCGCGGATCTTGTGAACTACTTCGCCGCCGGCATTCCGAACCAAAGCGATATAGTCGAGGCCACCTTCGTACGGCCCAGTGGGGTTCGCCTGCTGTAAAGTCACGTTGCCGATCGGGATGTCCAGTACCACGCTGACTTCGGGCCGAGGCCCGGCCCCGCGAAAGTGCATGCCGGCAGATTGAAAACCGAATTCATGCGGAAGGGGCCGTTCGCTTAACGACTGAATCAAAGACAGCTCGTAAGGAGCAAGGATCACGCCCGCGCTCCCGGCCGATGGCGGCAGTGCAAAGTACCCTGAGCGTGCTTGAATCCGTACACCCGCGCGACGGCTGTGCACTTCTATCTTGTGGAATGCACCATCGTATTTGTCAATCTGGGGGTCATACGTGACTTGATAGTAAGTCGCGATGTCCTCACTCACCTTCTTTAACTGGTCTCGAAAATCGTTGGTATTGGCGATGAGAAATCCGCCGGTCGATTGCGCCAGGTCGGCCAGGGTGTCCTGTGTGTTCGCCTTGCCGCTATTAATCGCTGTGTCGAAAGCCTGCGCCATCGCCGGGGTCACAAGGCCAGTCCCCTTGCGAAGGTTGGCTCGCGATGCGCTGGCAGCATCTTTGAGTTCCGATACGGCTTCCTGATTCATCGCCATTGTATTGAGCCCGCGCGCGTCAATCGCGTAGAACGTCACATTGAACCGGTTCGCTGTGCTGATCAAAACGCGCCAGGGTTCTTCCATGCCCTGCGGAATTCCGAAACCAGGTGAAAAGAACAAAATCGACTTGCGGCCCGGCAGGCGGTACTGTTGGCTCACGGCGTCGATCAAACCCCAGATGGCGCTTCTGCCTGTTTGCGCCAACTCGGAAGTCCTCGCCAGTTGCAGCATGTTGAGCATCATCTGCACCATGGCGGCTCCGCCCGGATCTCCGCTCGGACCCTTGCCTCCTGATCCACCGGTCGCATCGCTCATAGCCTGAACCTGCTCCCCGACGCTCTCGCCCGCCGTGGCCGGGCCGAGTTGCTGCTGCATTTCCTGCTGAATGCGGGCCGAATCCGAAATAAATTCGGCGTATGCCCCGCTAGTGGCGCGTTCCACTGCCTTACGAAGCAGGCCGATGTCGTTCGTGAAGCTTTGTATCGCTTGCAGCGAATCTCCCAGCACTAGCACCCCCATGTATACGTTTTGGGGAAATTCGTTTTTCAGAAGATCCAGTGCCGCCGTTCGCGCAATGGTTCTGGCGTTCAAGTCCAGGCGGTTGAATATCAGCGTCACCAGACGGATCTCTCGCTCTACGTCGATGGGCTTCTTCGCCCGGATCCCTTCTACAACGAGCTTTTGGGGCTGCTCTTCGCCAGCAATCGCCTGTTCGCCTTCAATCAACCGGAAACTGTTGATCCTCCGCGGGGCATCGTTATCGATGATCTCCAGCTCATCCGGACGCAAATTGGTCACGCGCTGTCCCTTCTTGTCGCGCACCACGATGTCCAGCATGACCTCATTGACTCCCGTGCGAATGGTCGGCCCGCCGGCAGTAGCCACCGGCCGATCCGCCTCCTGCTGCCCGAATCCACTCAAACACCCGGCAATCACCCAAACAACCGCTGTCCTATTCATTGAGTTCTCGAAAAACCCATTCAGGGTTCTAGATTGACCGCGAAATCCTCCTCGGCTGTCTCAGTGCCTTGCCGAACGATAAAGCGCACGGCATAATTACCCGGCGGGAACCGATCAATCGGCGCGTTAGCGACGTACTGGATGCGGCCGTCCGCATCAGGCGCTGCAAGTTCGACAGCCGCCATTCGTTTCGCCTGGCCATCGCGATCAAACTCAATCATTAACTCCGGCGTCGATGCGATCCGTGTATCCGGGTAGACAGTCAGATAAAACGGTAGCGACGTGGAAACAGACTTGTTTACCCTCGGCATGAGCGTCGGCGTCACTGCCTTATCACCGAACACAAATGGATCATCCACGGCGGCATCCGGTTCCTTCGGCCGCCATTTCCGAATCAGCGCCACGCTGCTCATCTCCAACCCTTCCCGCGGCTGGGGGACGAATAACGCGCTTCTCCGCACCCCCGTCTTTCCGGTTTCGCGGTCCAGCACCGCGACCTCAATCGTGTGGTAACCGGGAGGCAGATCGAAGTATTCCATATCTGCGTAGCGCCCTTGTTTAAACGACGGCACCTGGTCGAGTTGCAGTTCTACGGGCATCTCACCTTGCAACTTCTTCACCACGGCGCCCTTGACATCTCTGATGAGCGCCACATACGCCAGCCCGCCTTTCAATGTGTTTCCAGATTTCTTATTCAGCGCAAGGTTTGCCAGAGGCATGTCGATGAGAAACCCGCACGTTCCCAATCTCCCTTCGCCCCGGAAATGCATGCCGCCCGACTCGAACGCTAACCCGCCATTCGGTAAAGGGTCACTGAGCGCGCGGAGCAAGGGCACTTCATATGAATTGAGTGATGCCGTCCGCAGCAGATCGGGCGGAAGCGCAAAATAGCCCGCGCGTGACTGCACAATTAGATCGCTACGATCCACTTTCACGCCAATGTGCCGGAACTTGCCGTCATATTTTTCGACATGCGGAATGTAACTGATTTCGTAATATGTGTTGACGTCCTCCATCACCCGCTGGAGGGGCGCGCGAAAATCATTCGTGTTCGCAGTCAGAAACCCTCCGGTTTGGTCCGCGAGCATGGCCAGCGTGTCTTGAACATTCATACGGTTCGCGTTGATAGCGAGGTCGGCTGAGAGCGCAATTTCCGTTTTTGGCGTCGTGAGGCCCGCCAAGCCGCCCGCACTGAAAGTCCCGCTCATGGCAGAAGCGGTGTTGGCTGCTGATAATCCTTCTGTGGCTTTTGCGTTCAGACGATTCTCAACCAACCCGTGCGCGTCGATCGGATAGAAACTCAGGTTATTCCTGTTCGCCGCGCTGATCACCGCTTGAAACTCTTCCTCCGCGCCTTGCGGTATGGCAAAACCCTCGGAGAAGTAAATGATGGCCTTGCGCCCCGGCAATTCGCTTTGTCCCCTTACCGCGCCCAACAGCGCCCAAATCGTGGAACGGCCCTCGTACGTCATCTCCGATCGCTCGTTGAACGAAGTCATTTCCACCAGGGACCGGACGGCTATTGCTTCCATCATCTGTCCCACCGTCCCGGTAGACATTTGGCCCAGACGCGTCAGCGTGTCCTGTGATCCGGCTTGGTTCGGACCGAGTACCTTTTCCGCCTCTTGCCTTAACTGCTGGCTGTCGGCGGAAAACTGCGACGAAGGCTTACTCGTCGCCTTTTCGATGGCCTGCACCAGCAGATCGCGCTTGTTGGTAAACCCCTGGATCGCCTGCAATTCATTACCGAGTGCGAACACTGCCACATAAACGTTCTGCGGCAGTTCGACGTTCATGAGATCCACTGCTGCGCGTCGGGTGAATGTGCGTTCGCCCTGGTCCAGTCTGTCGAAAATCATCGAGACAAGGCGGATCTGCCGGATTGGATCCAGCTTTTGCGCTGCCGTGGTGGCGGACCCGCTGCCAGAGGAGGAAACGGCCTCGGTGCCTCTCACCAGCCGGAACGACGAAATCTGCCTCGCCGTGCCCTCATCCAGCACAGTGAACGCGCTCTCGGGCAGGTTCGTAACGGCGCGCCCTTTCTTGTCGCGCACTACTACATCCACCAGCACTTCCTCACCCGCGGTCTGTATCGCGGTCTTCTCCTGTGCGGTAGCTATTCCCGCAA
>Ga0335069_10000256_pt1 | contig 93509 bp, 92 predicted proteins | sample Lox_Sample_11_FD_206714 | JGI IMG/M metagenome (GOLD analysis project Ga0335069, IMG submission 206714) | Soil microbial communities from Loxahatchee National Wildlife Refuge, Florida, United States - Lox_Sample_1.1 | ecosystem: Environmental > Terrestrial > Soil > Wetlands | place: USA... | reverse complement strand
GACGTTGGAACCTTTTTGCAACGAGAGAGGAAAATTGTCTATTACTAAACTAAAAGGATACGAGCTCGCCCTATCGTGGGCGAGCTCGGCGTAGATCTGTTCTGTTCAAGAATCGGGGCCAACCCGGAAAATCCGAATAGGATGATTCAGGATTACTTGGAAGTCTTGGGTCTTTTTTTCGCTTGACCGTGTAATCACCTCGATAGACTCTTATGCCAAGTTTAACGGCTGCTTTGCCAGCCTCGCGCCATGTTGGATAAGCACTTGTACCCAAAAACTTACCGTAACCGGGGAAATCTTTATAGATCTCATCTGGCCTAGAGCAAAGTCTTGGATCTTCTTTATATCGCTTGGCATACTCCAAGGCATCACGAATCCCAAGTTTCTGAGCAGCAGTACCTGCCATTCTCCAATTGGGGTAAAAGCTTTTAGGTTTAATACCCCAAAAGGCAGAATTTGAAATACCATAATGTCTTACAGGGTTAGCAGGTAACCTGGGGTCTTGTTTTCGCAGACGCAAGTAATGCCGGTGATTTTTTGCACCCAGCTTGTCTTTTGCTGCTCGTGCTTCTTGCCAAGTCGCGTAGAAACCTTCTTTTCTTAAGAAGACATCCCAACCTGGAAAATCGCGATAAAACTGCGGTGGAGAGAACGGGAGTCTGGGGTCCTCCCTATACCGCTGTTCGTATTGAACACGCGACTTAATGCAGAGTTTTTTTGCGACACTTCCCGCATCTTCCCAAGTTTGGTAAAAGTTAACGCTCACGCGCTCAACCACTTTCATCAAGTCGATTACGGTGTCTGAGAATGTGAAGTTGAACCCTTTACCCGACACGTGCATCCGATCGCGCACATAACCTTCACGACTACGCTCACGCTCGGATGTGAACTTTTCGTGCAGCCGGGCGACTTCATCGGCCATCTCCTTGAGCTTCTGAATGCGCTGCAAATTACCGACAAAATCAAGCACGATAAGCTTTTCTTTCGGCGGTCGCATGCCACGGCCCAGTTGCTGACGGAAGATAGTGTCGGATTCCGTCGTTCGATAAAAAACGACGAGGCCAACATCCGGAACGTTGATACCCTCATTGAAGGCGTTCACGCTCAGGACACGGCGAGTCCGACCATTGCGCAGGTTCTCAAGCGCACACTCGTTTTGCTTCGGCGTCCGTTTGGAATGGAAGCTTTCGGCAGAACGAAGAAAACGCTTGAAATGCTCAGCATGCGCTACGTTACGACAGAAGATAATGCTCTTTTCTTTGTATTTTTCTATCTTCCTCGCCAATTTTTCGTCGCGGGCTCTAATGAAGACGCGACGATTTATCTCTTGCAGGGAGAGTCGTTTCCCTTCTTGGAGTACTTCCCGCATGATGCGCTGAAGTGCCGCTTCATCGAAGCCCTCGTCTGTGACGATGTGGTATTCGATTTTGGGCAACCAGCCTCGGGCGATTGCCTCCTCAAGCGTGAAGTTCACCACTTCACTTCCGAAGAGCTCACGAATATCGAGCAAATCCGTTCTGTCCGGCGTCGCAGTAATACCGAGGCGCGGACAGAGAAAATGCACAATGACTCGCTTGAACGTTTTCGCCTGAGCGTGGTGTGTTTCGTCCACGGTCATCCACGCGAAATGCTTCCGCGTGAACAAATCAAGATTACGCGTCATCGTCTGGAAGGTTGCGAAAACAATATCAGCGCCCCGGATGTTCTTTGAACGTCCGTTGTAGAGCGCCAACTTTATCTTCGGCCCGTAGACTCGTGCGTAGTCTTTCATGGCGTCTTTGAGAATGTCCGTACTGTGGGCAAGGAAGACGCCACGACCTTTCACGAACCCACGCCAAATGAGCGCAGATGTAATTGTTTTGCCAAGCGCTGTCGCCATAACGACAAGCGCTCGCTTTTCTTTCCGCAGAGCTCTACGAGCTTTGGGAACCGCTTCCGCTTGTGCAGGACGAGGTGTTATCACGCATTTCCCCTATTTTTCTGAAATGAACGATTAGACCACACAATGGTCTCTTTCTTCCTCATAACACAAAATTTATATGTGAGTCAATTGTCACGATGATAATCCGCGCATCGAGACATTACAACAGAATACTCAAAATCCCGAACTGGGGGACATGGACTCGAACCATGATTCACAGCTCCAAAGGCTGCTGTCCTACCATTAGACGATCCCCCAACAATTCCAAACGTGGCTATTATGCGGACTTTATAGCATTTTCACAAATGTCGATCACAGCCAATTCGAGTGGCAGGTGCGGCACAGCGGCATACGCCATTATCGCGTACGCATCGAGAAGCCTGCGGAGTGTCTCGGAATTCACGCCCGGATCTTTTGCGATTTCTTTTGCAAGCACAGCGTCTTCACTAGAGATTTCTTTTGAAAATTCTGTAGCCAGATCGGGTGCATAGCGCATGAGAAGTACAACACGCATGCGATGGATAAGGAGCTTGGCGAGGACGCGTGCATCCATGTTGCCGGCAACTGCCTTTTGAATTGCACCGAGTGCACGCGTCGCATCTTTCTTCGCAATACCCGAGAGGAGTTCGCGCACGATTTCCCCGCGCGGCGCTCCGGATACGGCTTCCACTTCTGCCACATCGATTTTTTTGTCGTTCGAGACCGCGAGCACTTTTTGCAAAATCGAAAGCGCATCGCGGAATGATCCTTCGGCGAGAAGTGCGATCAATTCCGCGGCCGAGCGCTCAAGCGTGTAGCCTTCTTTTTTTGCAACGTCTGTAACCGCTTGTGTGAGGACTTCGCGCGTCGGCTGCGCAAAGGTGTAGACCTCGCAGCGCGATTGGATCGTGTCGGGTACTTTGTCGCGCTCGGTCGTCGCCAAGACGAAAATCGCGTGCGCGGGTGGTTCCTCCAGAGTCTTCAAAAGCGCGTTCCACGCAGCTTTCGAAAGCATGTGCGCTTCGTCGATGATGTAAAATTTGTACTTCGAATCGAAGGGAGATGTCTGCACGCCTTCGCGAAGTTCGCGAATGTTGTCGACGCCGGTATTGGATGCTGCATCAATCTCGTAGAGGTCTTTGGAAGAGACGCCGAGCGCTGCTGCGAGGATGCGTGCGACAGATGTCTTCCCTGTCCCGCGGCCGCCGGAAAAAAGATACGCGTGTGCGATCTTTCCGTTTTTGATCGATTTTTTCAATGTCTCGGTCACCTGTTCTTGGCCGCGCACTTCGTCAAAATCTTGCGGCCGGTACTGCCGGTAGAGCGTGCCATGCGAGCTGCTTTTCATGGGCGCAGTATACAAAACAATCTCCCCCGCGTCCTCTTTGACGCGGGGGGAGTATATAGATCATCCAGTTACTTCAGCATGTTTAAATTTCTGTTTGAGTGTGGGGTCACGATCACAGTCTCGATACACCTGGAACCGGCTCACACCCATCGCATCGGCGATGCCACGTTTCGACGAGAGACCATTTTTTATCATGGTCTCATATGCAACACGCCGTAAGCGTCGTCGTCGTTCTCCTTCGGTAACAATACGAAGGATGCGAGCATATTCAGGATGACGTGAAAGCGCCATGCTCACAGACCCCCTTCGCAAACCCAACTCCTTCGCGAGAATGCGACACGTTACATGCTCAATCCCGCGTTGTCGAAGAGCATCTACTGCTTGCGCGTATACAAGTCCGGGAAACTTTGTATCAGCAAACATCCCGATTTTTTCATCGAAACGGTACACCCAAACAGCGTAATCAATAGTACCGGGTGTCTCGCCGAGCTTTCGAGCAAGCGCTCGTATCGTAACGTTTTGATTCTCTGCCCGCAGCTCGTTTGCTGCGGCTACCATTCGAGGTATCGTCAGCATTGTGAGTCCTCCATATCTTCCTTTTTCAGACTAGCAAAAAATGACTCACAAGCAAAACCGGCGGATTGCTCCGCCGGCGAGATTTTATTGAGACCGATTGGGTGTGCAATCACAAAAAGCACAGCTGTCATTTCGGCCTCCGTATTTTATTTCTGCCGCTAGCGTAACGACATCTCTGCGTTTCGCAAGAGTGCAATAGCTTCTACCATTGAATTCGTCTCCATCATCCGCATGCGCAGATCCTTCGCGCCGTCCCAGCCGGAAATGTATGCTTTGAAATGTTTTTTCATGACCGCGTAGTTCGTGACATCGCCGAGGAGCTCGTCGAAAAGTTCGAGGTGTTTGATGAGCGCATCTATTTTCTCGCGCGGCGACGGTGGCTGCTCGCGATCGGCTTGTCTGCGCAGGCAGGCAAAAAGCCACGGGTTGCCGAAGATTGCACGACCGAGCATAACGCCATCGCAGCCGGTTTGTGCGACCTTTGCGCGAGCATCCGCAAGATTTTTTACATCTCCATTGCCGATGATGAGTGCAGTGGATTGTGCCGCATCGCGGATTTCTACCGCACGGGCAATACGTTCCCAGCGCGCGGGTACCTCCGAGAGTTCTTTGCGCGTGCGCGCGTGAATCGCGACCGCTGCCGGCTCTTCCGCGAGAAGCTCCGGGAGCCACGTCTCGAGTTCGTCGGTGTTGTAGCCGAGTCGTGTCTTCACCGAGACAGGTAGTCCTGCTTCTTTCGCCGCACGGATGAGCTGGCGCGCGAGCGCAGGGGTCTTGATGAGCGCCGCACCGCAGCCGCTTTTTTCAACCGCACGATCCGGACATCCCATATTGATGTCGATGCCATCGAAGCCGAGCTCTGCAACGATCCTCGCCGCTTTCTGCATATGCTCGGGCACAGACGTAAAAAGCTGCGCGACGATCGGTCGCTCGATTTCCGAAAAGAGCAATTTTCTCCGTAGTTGTTTTTGTCCGTGTTCGTTGGCGAGCAAGAGTCCGTCGGCCGATGTGAACTCGGTGTAGAACACGTGCGGCTTTCCATAGCTCGCAATCAAACGGCGAAACGCGGCATCCGTCACGTCTTCGAGCGGTGCGAGTGTGAAAAAAGGCTTTGGGAGTTCTTGCCAAAGATTTCGCATGGCGCCACGATACCACATCCATTGATTTTTTGCTGATTTTGATGTATAAATTTCTTGGAGAGCAGAGTCTCGAGTACTCTCCGCACTCTTTTTTGGGGAGAACAGCATTGACTGAACTACTTCATCTCAATCTCGAGCGGATGATCATGTGCCTTGAGCAAAAGGCCTCGATCTCGGATGCAGAGCGTCGCAACTACATACTCACGCTTCTGGCCGATGTCGCCGAACTCACGAGCTCGCAGTTGCACCGCTTCCTGAGCGCCACAAGCAGCCAAGAACGACGCGACGTCGTAGCACGAATCGCGGGAGAACATTGAACATGCGGGCGACCTTCGGTCGCCCGCTTTCTTTTTGCATTTTCTTCTTTTTGAGGCATTTCCCAGCGTCTTCATCTTGCGCACCAAACTCCATTGACCGTTCATATATACGGGTGTAGCTTGATGCGAGGACTGCGTATCTGTCCTGAACAGCGTAAGACAACACCGTTGGAATTGGGGAACGCCAATGTCAATACTAGACGGAGTTCAGCTACCCTCTAGCGATCTCGAACTTTTGACCGATGCTGACGTGAACGCTTTCAGCCGACCTATTGCGCGGCGACTGAAACGACCACGTGCGGACTCTTCCTGCAGGGACCGCATCCTGAAAAAACTCGCTGAACTCAACGAATCCGATGGAACGCTCGCTGAATACGATGCCCGTCGCGAGCGCATGAAAACCGTCATCGATCCGGATTGACCGGACCACAGCTATAAGGACCGCTCCTCGCGGTCCTTCCTCTTTTTAATGCGTCTTCGTACTCGATGCCTGTGTTTGTGCTTCCCCTTTCAATTTGTAATAGACCTTGTCGCCAAAACGCAAATCGATGTATTCGAGATCTTGCGTTTTCCCTGCAAGCGCACTCGAGGAAAGTATGAGCTGGAGATTATTGATGAGCGTATCGGGGTCCTCTCCAAAAGATGCGTAGATTGAAAAATCTTGACCTCCCGGCAAGCCCGCAATGAGTGGCACTTCAAAATCTTGGTCGTTCTTCACGACCGCGCCCATGGGAGAGTACCCCGATTGTCCGAGTCGCTGCAAAAAGACGACAAGACCCGGCATGTGCCCCGCTGCGAAGGTTTGCCCGATTGGGTTTGAAGATGTCGCGATCCCTCCAGTAAAAATGTATGCGCCTGTCGAGCTCGCACTCGTAAGTGCGGGCGCAAAGATAAATCCGCTCTGATCCATCGAGTAGCAACTCTGCGTCGCATCGCACCACAGCGCGTACAATTGTCGCTCAGCTACGGTAATCGTCATCGTTGTGGAAAGGAGCGATGGGCGTGTGACTTTCACCGACGCGATGCGCGGAAAATCCGCCGCGATGTCGTTTTCAAGTACGACTTTCGGAAACATAAAAATATTCGCGCGAGAAATGAAGTGTCGTGAACCATCGTGAATGATCGCATCCGCATACGCGCGAATCGTCTCCGCCGGAATCGACTGTGCTCCTTCTACGTCGATCGTTTGCACGGAATACCGCGGCAAATACGAAGCATAACTGATCGCCCCCGCACCGATACCGAAGAACATGAGAAGACCGATGAGCACGATCACGCGTCGCTTACGCCGACGCACGCGTACCGGAGAAACTCTGCGGCTCGAAGTAAACGGCAGCGGTTTAGTGTCCGGGGGGCGTGCGCCCGGTTTCTTGCTGCGTAGGTCGACAACCCTATGTGGTCGTTTTGCCGATGACATCCTTTCCGATGTACGGACGCAAAACGTCCGGGACTTTAATCGCGCCGTCTTTTTGTTGGTAGTTCTCGACAATCTGACAAAGAATGCGCGGGAGTGCGAGTGCGGTGTTGTTGAGAGAATGTGCGTAGCGAACGGTCCCGCTCTCATCGCGGTAGCGGATGTTGAGGCGACGCGTTTGGAAATCGTGGAAATAGGAAGACGAGTGCGTTTCGCGATATTTTTTTTCGCTCGGCATCCACGCTTCGATATCGTACTTTTTCACCTGCCCGAGCCCTAAGTCGCCGCCGCAATTCACGACAACGTGGTACGGAATCTCCAGTTCCTGCAAAAGCTTTTCGGAATTCTCCGTCAGCTCCTCGTGGAATTTCACCGAAGTCTGGTGGTCCGCTTCGCACAAGATTACCTGTTCGTATTTGATGAATTCGTGAATGCGGAAAACGCCTTTCGTATCTTTGCCGTGACTTCCCGCTTCGCGGCGAAAGCACGGTGAGAATGCAAAATATTTGAGCGGTAACTGAGACGCATCCAAGATTTCATCCATGTAGTAGCCCATCGTCGCAACCTCCGCGGTCCCCGCGAGATAGTCGCCGTCTTGCGTTTTGTAGAGATCCTCTTCGCTCTGCGGCAAGTACCCCGTGCCGACAAACGGCTCGCGGCGCACCATCGAAGGGACGATCATCGGCGTGAAGCCGTCTTTGTTCATAAAACGATCTTCGACGAATCGCTCGAGCGCCCACACCAAGCGCGCGCCGTCGTTTTTGAGGAAGTAGCCGCGAAAACCGGCAACTTTCGCGCCGCGTTCGAAATCGGCCATATCGTTTGCGAGCATAAGGTCGATGTGGCTCTTGGGCTCGAAGTCGAATTTTGGAATCTCACCCCACGTGCGCACCTCGACATTGTCCGCATCGGAATCTCCATCCGGCACGGAAATGTCCGGCACATTGGGCACCTGCACCATGAGCGCGCGCCACTCTTTCATTACGTCTTGCATGAGCTCCTCGTCGTGTTTCAGGGCTTCTTTCACGCCGCCCATCCCTGCGATGAGCTGCTGACGCTCGGCCGGATCTTTTGCCTGCGCGATTTTCTCAGACGCCGCATTTTGCTCTGCGCGTTTCTCATCGATCGAAGCCTGCAGCTGCTTGCGTTTGTCGTCGAGTGCGATCAGCTTCTCGATGTCGACATCGATGTGTTTCTTTTTTGCTCCGGCGATGACGATATCTTTGTTCTCGCGGATGAACTTGATATCCAACATGCTACGATACTACCACCATGGCAGACGATCTCAAACTGCTCTCGCCCGCCGATTTTCCGCCGCTTTTGCGAGAAATCCCGGACGCACCCAAGCATCTCTACCTGCGTGGCACGCTCCCGAGCTTTGAAAAGCGCCACATCGCAGTCGTCGGCTCGCGCGCGATGACTCCGTATGGCAAACAGGTGTGCGAACACCTCATCTCGGGCCTTGCGGGATACCCGATCGTAATCGTCTCAGGACTCGCCTATGGCGTCGACGCGCAGGCGCATCGATCCGCGCTCGATGCGGGCCTCCCGACGATCGCAGTTCCCGGCTCGGGTCTCAATTGGGATATTTTGTATCCGCGTGCCAACACTAAACTCGCGCATGAAATTCTTGAAAAAGGCGGCGCGCTTCTTTCAGAAGAAGAACCCGATGCCAAAGCGATGGACTACATGTTCCCCAAACGAAATCGGATCATCGCCGGCATGAGCGTGGCGACGCTCGTCATCGAAGCGAAAGAAAAATCCGGCTCGCTTATTACCGCAAAGCTCACGACTGAATACAACCGCGAACTCCTCGTCGTCCCCGGATCTATCTTCTCTGCGGAGAGCAAAGGCACGCACCAATTTTTGCGCCTTGGCGCGACAGCCGTAACATCACCGCGCGATATCCTCGATGCGCTCGGAATCACCGAAACGGCGAACAACCCGCAATCCCGCAGCGATCTTTCGCCAGAAGAATTGCGCGTCGTCGAACTCGTCGCATCGCCTCTTTCGCGCGACGAACTCATTCGTGCACTCAAGCTCCCGACCTTCGAAGCCAATGTTTTGCTTTCGACAATGGAACTGAAAGGTGTCATCGTTGAGGAACTCGGCACCATTCGCGTACGATGAAAATCTATTCGTGGAACATGCTCTACCGCAACCCCGATCTCGATGGGACGTATTCTTTTATTGAAAAATTGGATTTTGACGTGCTCTGTCTGCAAGAAGTGCCGGAACATTTTCTCGAGCGATTGCGCACGCTCCCCATGCACATGACCGTGTGCATCGACTCCGATCGCATTCAGTTGAAAGGATCGCCTATCCGGATTTACTGCGTCATACTTTCTCGACATCCGATCGTGGCAACGCAGGAATTTCCATTTCCCGATCCGCCGCGGCCACTGCGCTCGCGCCTCTTTGTACGTTGTATGCGACCTCTGGGATGGAACATCGTCACGAATCACCACGCCATGTATGCAGATATCGAAATTGGTGGGCCTCGCATTCGTGTCTTTTGCCTCCACCTTTCGCTCTCCAACCCACGCACGCGCCGCGAGGAATTCGACATCGCCATGCGCTCGTACGATGCGCACATGCACACGATCGTCTGCGGCGATTTCAATATTCTGGATTCTGCTCGGGTGACGCTCCTCAATTGGCTTTTGGGCGGTCGGCTGCGCGATATTTTCGCCTGGAACAGCGAACGCGCACATATAGAAGAACGATTTCAAGAACTCAACCTGCGCAATCCGTTGCGTGGTAAAAAAACGCAAACGATCTCGCACAGCCAGCTCGATCACATACTCATTTCGCCTGAAATTTCACTCACGCGCGCGGGTGTACTCGATGAGCGCCACGGCTCCGATCATCATCCGGTTTTCATCGAGTGCAGTGCATGAAAAGACTCACCGCACTTGACGCATGCTAGTGTAATGATGTATCACTCTGGACTCATATGAGACTTGTAATAGTTGAATCGCCTGCCAAGGCAAAGACGATCGAGAAATATCTCGGCGGCGATTTTGTCGTGCGTGCATCGGTCGGACACATTCGCGACCTCCCCAAAAGCAACAAAGATGCCGTCGATATCGCAGGCGGCTTTGTGCCGCGCTATCAGATCGTGAAAGAAAAACAGAAAGTAATCGATGAACTCGAACACGAAGCAGCGAAGGCAAAAGAAGTGATTCTCGCGACCGACCCCGACCGTGAAGGTGAAGCGATCGCGTGGCACCTCGCGCAAACGATCGGCCTTAAAAAACCCAAGCGCATTGTCTTTCACGAAATCACCGAACGCGCCGTACAAGAAGCACTCGCCCATCCGCGAGCGATCGACGATGGGCTCGTAAAAGCGCAAGAAGCGCGCCGCGTTCTCGATCGCCTTTTCGGCTACGATCTTTCGGGCTTGATCTGGAAGAAGGTCCGCTACGGCCTTTCTGCGGGCCGTGTGCAGTCGCCTGCACTACGCATTCTTATGGAACGCGAACGCGAAATCCGCGCGTTTATCCCGGAGAAATTCTGGGTCCTCACGGCTGACCTGAAGACGAAAAAGAACGAGCAATTTACGGTCACGTGTGTCGAAGAACCAAAAACGGAACAAGATGCAGTGAAGATTTTGAAAGCAGCACAGGAAGGTACGTGGAGCGTGAAGAGCGTTGAAGAAACAAAGGCGGAGCGCTCTCCACGCGCGCCGTTTACGACTTCCACACTGCAGCAGGCGGCCTCGACGCGTCTCGGATTCTCACCTTCGCGCACGATGCGTATTGCGCAGAAATTGTACGAAGCCGGGCACATCACATACATGCGCACCGACTCGACCAACCTCGCCAAAGAAGCGCAAGGCGCGCTGATCGGCGTTGCACGCGACGAGTTTGGTGAAAACTATGTCGCACCGCGCACGTACAAGACAAAGAGTAAATCCGCGCAAGAAGCGCACGAAGCGATTCGTCCGACGCACCCGAAAAAAGCATCGGCAGGCGGTAACGAGGAGCAGAAAAAACTCTACCAATTGATCCGTTCTCGCGCGCTCGCATCGCAAATGGCAAGCGCGGAGATTATGCGCACGAAGCTCACGGCGCAGGTAGCCGGTGCGCCGGATTTTGCCGCCAACGGCTCGCGTGTCATTTTCGACGGCTGGCTCAAAGCAGACCCAGCGGCACGCGGCGAAGATGTCGAGCTCCCGAAGGTCGTCGCAAACGATCCCCTCACACTGATCGAAGCGCACTCCGAAGGCAAAGAGACGCAGCCGCCTGCGCGTTACTCCGAAGCAGGGCTCGTCAAAGAACTCGAAAAGCGCGGCATCGGGCGACCATCCACCTATGCCTCGATCATCAAGACGCTCGAAGATCGCGGCTACGTCGACAAACAAGGCCGCACGCTCATTCCTACCGCAACAGGCGATGTCGTCTCGACATTCATTGAAAATAACTTCGGCGATTACATCTCCGATACTTTTACGTCTGAAATGGAGAACGAGCTTGATGAAATCGCCGAGGGTAAGCGCAAGTATGAAAAAACGCTCAAAGATTTCTACACCCCGTTTACGAAAGCGGTAAAGGGTAAAGAAAAAATCCCGAAAATTACCTCGATGGGTGATGCGCCGGAAGAATTCCCCTGCCCGATCTGTAAAGGACCGATGGAATACAAACTCTCGAAAAACGGCCGCTTCATGTCCTGCAAACGATTTCCGGAGTGTCTTGGCGCACGCAAAGAGGACGGTTCCGAAATCGAGCCGCCGAAAGAACTCAATGAGCCCTGTCCTTTAGACGGCGGCAAACTGATCGAGCGTGAAGGTCGCTACGGCAGATTCATCGCCTGTGCCAATTACCCCAAGTGCAAGTTCGTTAAAAAAGATCCGGTAGAAGAAGCGAAGGGAAAAACGGGTGTGCAGTGCCCGGTGTGCGGAAAGGGCGAAATGGTAGAGCGCCGCGGCCGCTTCGGCGTTTTCTTTTCGTGCTCGAATTATCCCGACTGCAAATACGCGATCAAAGCGCGACCGACCGGAAAGATTTGCGAACTATGCGGCTCCCTCATGATGGAGGGCACGAAAACGATTCCCGAGCGCTGCTCCAACAAAGCGTGTCCGAATCACAACCCGCACAAACTCGGCGCAGCGACGAAAAAGAAATAAAGAAATGCGGCGCGACCTTTGGTCGCGCCGCTTGTGTTCACTCGTCTGCATCCTTCTTGCCGTCGAAAAAGCCGCTGCGCCGGCTGGGGCCGAACGTCTCTTCCTGCCATTGGTCGAGTGCCTGATTGATGTCGGGAAGTTGCCGCAATAATTGCTGCAAACGCGTTTCCGCTACTATATATGCGTAGGCTTCAGATACCGTCTCGCCGGGACCAACACCAACTATCGCCATTTCGGTCTCCTTCATTGCCAAGTTTCCACTTGCCAGTATCATCACAATATGACCGGAGTCAACCCGCGCCCGCTTTCCGACATCCTTGCTGCGATGCAGTCCAAAGACCCTGCAGACGCCGCACTTGTCTCGAAAGCGTACGAATTTGCGAAAGACGCGCACAAAGAACACAAGCGCTATTCGGGCGACCCGTATTTTGTGCACCCGGCGGAGGTCGGCTTCCTCCTCGCGGAAGCTGAGCTCGACGCCAAGACGATCGCCGCGGGGCTCCTCCACGATACTATCGAAGACGTCGGCGTGAAGCCCTCGACGATTCAAGAAGAATTTGGGAAAGAAGTTCTGTCGCTTGTCGAAGGCGTCACCAAGCTCGGTACTTTGCGTTATCGTGGTATGGAGCGACACACGGAAAGTTTGCGCAAACTTTTCGCCGCAACAGCAAAAGACATCCGCGTCCTCATTATCAAATTGATGGACCGCCTTCACAACGCACGCACGCTCGAGCACGTCCCGAAAATCGAAAAGCGCAACCGCATCGCGCGCGAGACTCTGGAGATTTACGCACCGATTGCCGATCGTCTCGGTATGTCGCTCGTGAAGCAAGAGCTCGAAGACGCCGCGTTTCGCTATGCGATGCCAAAAGAATATGAAAAGACACGTGAGCTTTTCCGCGAGCGTCGCCACGAAAACGAAAAGCGTCTCGAAAAAATGGAGCACGATTTAAAACGCGAGCTCGGAGAAGCCGGCCTGCGCGCCTTCCGCACGGAATCGCGCATCAAAGGTATCTATAGCCTTTTCCGCAAACTCGAACGCAAAGGATGGGATGTTTCGAAAATCTACGACATGCGCGCGCTGCGTGTCATTTTCCCGTCCGTTGCGGATTGCTATTCGGCACTCGGGGTAATCCACGCGCACTGGCGTCCCGTGCCGGGAAAAATTAAAGACTACATCGCCTTCCCCAAACCCAACGGTTACCAATCGATTCACACCACCGTCTACACAGGAGATGGTGGCGCGCTCGAAATTCAGCTGCGCACCGAATCGATGCACCGCGAAGCGCTCTACGGCATCGCCTCGCACTTGAGCTACAAAGAAGCACAGAGCACGGGCGGCAAGCGCTCAAGCCTTGACTGGCTCAAACAATTTTTCCCCGGACGGCCGCGCGAAACACAACCGAAAGACGGCGGGATGAGCATACCCGAGTGGGTCAAAGAGCTTGCGCACGCACACCAAGATACCGAAGAGTCGGAAGAGTACCTCGACACCCTCAAGAGCGATTTCTTCAGCCACCGCGTGTTCGTCTTCACACCAAAAGGCGACGTCATCGATCTTCCCGTCGATGCGACCCCGATCGATTTTGCCTACGCGGTCCACTCCGATTTGGGCAATCGCATGTCGGGTGCGCGGGTCAACGGCAAGATGGTCTCTTTGGAAACGACGCTCAAAAACGGCGACGTCGTCGAGATCATCACCAAACCTACGGGTAAACCGTCGCGCAAGTGGCACGATATCGCGAAAACGAACATGGCAAAAAAACACATCCGCGCAGCGCTCGCCGCAATGGAGCGGAAAATCTAAACCGTAAAATTCGAGATGGAGTACAAATCGTCGCCGTGATCTTCGGGCGGCGTCGATGAGGATGGGGTCGTTTCAGCAACAGATACTTCAGATTCTGGCGTATTTGCAATTTCAGAGTGCGGTGCGCTTTCATGGTGAAGGCGCGCGATCAAATCGCGAATGTGTGCAAGATCGTCGACGGAGAAAAAGTCGATCAGCACTTTGCCGCCCCCGCCCTGGTCTTTTTTCTCGATGCGCACGCGCGTGCCGAGACGTTCGGTGAGTTCGCGCTCGAGCGACAAAAGCTCCGGCGTAAGGTCGCCTTTGCGCGCCTTGTCGGTCGCGACGCGCCGCGCGAGGCTTTCCGTGTCGCGCACCGTCAAGCGCTGCGTAATGATTTCTTTGAAGAGCGTTACTTGTTCTTCCGGACGGTCGATGAGCATGAGGAGCGGACGTGTGTGCCCTTCGCTAATCTGACCGCTGCCGAGCGCTTCTTGCATCTCCGGCGGCAACATGAGAATGCGCAATGTATTGGAAACGTATTCGCGACTCTTGCCGACGCGCTTGCCGATATCGGCGTGCTTCAAGCCGAATTCGTTGGCGAGGCGCTGAAACGCGAGCGCGCGATCGATCGCATTTAAATCTTCGCGCTGCAAGTTTTCGATGATCGCGAGTTCGAGCTTCATGCGGTCGGAATCTTCCGACGTGCGAATCACAACCGGCACTTCACGTAGCCCGGCGAGCTTTGAAGCGCGCAAACGACGCTCCCCCGCGATCAACTCATACTCCGTGAAAATACCTTCGCCCGGGCGCTCTATTTCTTTGCGGGTAACCGTCAAAGGTTGCAACACGCCGTACTGCCGGATCGATTCCGCGAGTGAAGCGAGCGCCACTTCGTCGAAGCTCTTGCGCGGCTGGAAGGGGTTCGGTTTGATCCGTTCCACCTCGACCCAGAAAATTGAATCACCAATCGACGCCATCCCCGCGATTATACCACGCACGCGTATCGCTCAATTCTTCATACGATTCACCTCCGATTCATGAAAAACGCGTGGAGCAATATCAATGTACCCTTCACAAGTTCTTTAATTTTATGGATTTGGGAGAATGCATATGCATGTGTGTGCATTCACATGTGTTATCCGCGACTCATCAATAACGCCGACAATGAATCCGTTTCTTTTAGCACTTTTGATGTTCTTTGGAGGAACGTCTGTCGCATCCGCGAACCAGGTCCCGCCGCAGAATATCTCGCAGTATTCGTATCACCGCGTCGTGCATTCATCGCCCGCTCAGTGGCAAACGAACAGCTCGCGCAAAAGCTACGTCGTGACCGCGCCGACCACGCCAACGACGCAGCCGGCGAATCCTTCGCCGCAAACCGTGCAGTCGCAGACGACGTCGAATGACTTCGTCTCGCAGGTTGAGCAGGATGTCTTTACGGAGACAAACACGGAGCGCCGGCAAAACGGCCTCTCTGCCCTCTCGTGGAACGATACGCTCGCATCTGTTGCGCGTGCGCACAGCGCCGACATGCTCGCGAACAATTACTTCAACCACAACGACCTCTCGGGCTGCAGCCCCTCGTGCCGTGTCACGAACGCCGGCTACGTATGGCAGGCTATGGGCGAAAACATCTACATGATGTCAGGCTACAATCTCGACGCGCAGGGCACCGCTGATAAAATCGTGCAAGGCTGGATGAATTCTCCTGAGCACCGCGCAAACATTCTCAACACTTCGTACACGCAAACGGGTGTGGGAATCGCGGTTCAAGGATCGACAGTGTACGCAACGAGCGACTACGCGCAGCCACGCAACTAATCTCATCAATCAAAAGAAAAAGGCCCGCATGCGCGGGTCTTTTCTTTTTGTGCCGGGAGGGAGAATCGAACTCCCACGCCTTGCGGCGCACGATTTTGAGTCGTGTGCGTCTACCAATTCCGCCATCCCGGCTCCGGGAAAAAGCATACGCGATGGAGCCAAAATATCCAAGCGAGGTTTGCATTTTCTTGGATTCGTTGTACGTTCATTCGTATGCTTCCGTTCTTCTACGCATTTTATCGCCTGGGCCGCGGGGTTTTGGGTGCATTTAAGGATCCAGAATTTGAAGTCTTGCTCACCTTGACCGCAGTCGTCTTGGCGACCGGCACGATTTTTTATCACGATGTCGAAGGGTGGACGTACCTCGATTCGCTGTACTTCAGCGTCGTTACTCTCACGACTGTCGGGTATGGCGATCTCTCCCCGCACTCGACCGTCTCCAAGATTTTTACGATGGTGTACCTGCTCGTCGGTATCGGCATCCTCTTCGGTTTCATCAACACCGTCGCGCACTATGCGATCGAAGATAGCCGTAAAAACGGCGTCCTCATTCCGAAGCGCAACGTTTTTAGTTTCCGCAGACGCGAAGTAGAGCCCAATGAACCCGTCGAAACGACCTAAGGTACTCGCGATTGTCGGACCGACCGCCTCGGGAAAATCCGCGCTCGGCGTAATTCTCGCCAAGAAATTCGGCGGGGAAATTATTTCCGCAGACTCGCGCCAAGTCTATCGCGGTCTCGATATCGGTACCGGAAAAATAACGAAACGCGAAATGCGCGGCATCCCGCATTATCTTCTCGATGTCGCATCCCCCAAAAAAATCTTTACCGCGAGCGATTTCGTACGTGCCGGAAATCAGGCGCTTGAAAAAATTCAGTGCGATAGGAAACTTCCGATCATCGTCGGCGGCACGGGTTTTTATATCGATGCGCTTCTGGGCGAAATCGTTTTACCCGACGTGCCACCAAACGCTACTCTGCGCGCTAAGCTTGAAAAAATGAGCACAGACGAACTCTACGCACTTCTCCAACGACGCGACAAACAACGCGCCGCAACGATCGAACCTCACCACAAGCGTCGACTCATCCGCGCGCTCGAGATCGCACATGTACTTGGAAAAAACCCGCAGCCGCAAAAATCGAGCCGCTTCGATGTCTTGTGGATCGGCATCAAGCCGCCGGCTCAGGAGCTTGAAGATAAAATTAAAACGCGCCTCAACGTCCGCATCAAAATCGGCATGATTGCCGAAGCGAAACGTCTGCACGCAGGCGGACTTTCTTACAAACGCATGGAAGCGCTCGGTCTCGAGTACCGCGCACTTGCGCGACTTTTGCAAAAGAAAATCAACCGCGCGCAATTTGAAGCGGAGCTCTTTCGCGAGATCCGCAAATACGCCAAACGCCAAATCACGTATTGGAAACGCAACAAAAAAATCACATGGTTTGACCCACGCGAGAATGCAGACATCGAGAAGCGCGTGGCTCAGTGGCTGCACTCCACGAGCGAACATGAAGCGCATTCTTGACAAGAAAATCGTCTGCTCACATAGTGACCTCAGAAGTTCGTGAACGGTCTGAGATACTCAGTCAGCAAGGAGTACTGCATGTCTATAATACCGAAACCAGAAGACGTTGCCCCGAAAATCAATTCTTTGCGCGAACGACTCGTCCCTGTGGTCGAGCTCCTCGCAAAAGGCGCGGCGACGGTGCCGAACGTATCCAGTAAATGCAACGTGACGGAATCGTCTGCGAAGGTGTATGTGTCGCAGGCAAAAAAGCACCTCGGGCTTGAGCACGTACCGCTTCAGGCATGTCGTAAAATTGTTGCGGAAGCAATGCAATTGCGACCGGCCACAAACGGCGGCGCTCAGACGTCGAGTAACGGACACGCCATCGCGAAGTCTGAGGCCATCAAAAGTCGCGAGACAAACGGCCAAGCGATCATGAGACGGCTCTCGACTACTGAGATCAATATGCTCGCCGCGTATGGTAAATCCATTGCGGGCAGCGAAATGGCGGAGATCATCGGCCGTGCGGTACACGAATTGCGTCTGTTCGGTGACGTTACCAATGTATTGCTCGACTTTCATCAACGGGCAAAACATTCACACGTATGAACTTTAAAGCTGGCCTTCGCGGCCGGCTTTTATTTTGTATCGATAAGTTTTCCACTCAGACACAAGCACCTCATGGACATCTGCGGGCGCTGAGGGAATCGAACCCCCACTAACGGTTTTGGAGACCGCTGTTCTGCCACTAAACTAAGCGCCCAACGAGAGAGAGTATAGCAAAAGATGGCGGTTTTGCCCTTCGTGCCGCTTGCGCCTACCCCTGGCATCGGCGAGAATTGTATCCACATGGATGCGAAACGAGCGGTCTTGTTCATCAGCATCCTTGCCTCCTTTGTTTCGTTCCTGGACGCGTCCGTCACCAACGTGGCCCTCCCCGCGATCATGCGCGACCTCGGCGGAGGACTTTCTCTCCAAGAATGGACGGTTGACGCGTATTTGATCACGCTCGGCTCGCTCATTCTCATCGCCGGATCGCTCGCAGATGTGTACGGCCAACGAAAGATCCTGCGATACGGCCTCTATGGCTTCGCGGCCGCGTCGCTTTTGTGCGCAGGTGCGCTCAGCGGCCCTTTTTTGATAGTTTCCCGCGCGTTACAAGGCGTCGCCGGAGCTCTTTTAGTGCCGAGTTCCCTCTCGCTCATCATCGCGACATTTAAAGGCGAAGAGCAGGGTCGAGCCATAGGCACCTGGACCGCCTGGACCAGCATCTCCTTTCTCATCGGGCCGCTCATGGGCGGATTCCTCGTGGATGAGCTGTCCTGGCGATACATTTTTCTCATCAACATACTGCCGATAGCGCTCGCGCTCTATCTGCTAAGTACCCTTCGAGTCGCGGAATCGAGAAATACTTCCAGAACGATAGACATCTTCGGAGCCATCTCATGCGGCGTGGGACTCTTTGGGATAGTTTTCTCGCTCATTGAAGAGCCGAATTTTGGGTGGGTGAATCCGATCATTTATGTGCCTGGCGTTGTCGGCATATTCGCTCTTGCGGTCCTCTTTGCGAATGAAAAGAAACGTTCCGATCCAATGCTTCCACTGAGCCTCTTCCGTGTACGCAACTTCGCCTACGGTAACCTGGCGACCGTTCCGATCTATGCGAGTCTTTCGGTTTCGTCATTCCTTATCATCATTTTCCTACAGCAAGTCGCGGGCTTCTCCGCTCTGGAAGCGGGGCTCGCGCTCATACCGGCGACTGCTATCTTGTTCCTTCTTTCATCACGTTTCGGTTCGCTCTCCAACGTTTACGGCCCGCGTCTCTTCATGACCCTCGGGCCACTGATCGCCGCCGCTGGTTTTGCTTTTATGTTGAATGTCGACGATCCGATCAATTATTGGACACAATTCCTGCCGGGCATTCTCATGTTCGGTCTCGGGCTTTCCATGACCGTGGCGCCACTCACCTCGGCTGTCTTAGGATCTATCGACCCTGCGAATTCCGGCATCGGTTCCGCGATCAATAACGCAGTCTCGAGAATTGCCGGCTTACTTGCGATCGCGCTTGTGGGCGTCGTGACAGGCGGAACGCTCAATGTAGATGCATTCAGGCGAGGCGTCGTACTGATGGCAGTACTTCTTATCTTGGGCGGGATCATTTCATTCCTCGGCATTCGCAACCCAGCTGCAAGAGCTTGAGCTGTAGCGGCGCCTTCCTCGTGCAAGTGGCGCAGTACCGAGTGTCGAGTTCACTGGGAAATTATTTCTTCGTCTCCTTGTGCGTGGTCTGCGCGCGGCACCATTTGCACCACTTTTTGAGTTCGATTTTGCGCTCCACGAGCTTGCGGTTTTTTCGCGACCAATAGTTAATACGGCCACACTTCGTGCACGAAAGCTTGATGAGTTGATCCTGCGACATACGTTTGTCGCGGCACTATAGCGCGGTTTTTTATACCGGTCAAACTAGTACGGCTGCGCGCCCACCCCCGTCTGCGCAGCTCCTACATTCTGGGAACAGAGGCTATTCCACTGTGGATTCTTCGCGAGTGCACCCATGATGACCGCGACGATGATCCATGCGGAAATGATCACAACGAGCCCAATCGAGACGTTCCAGATGATTTTCTTGCCCTCATTGCGCATTTGCGGGTTGCCGGAAGATCCACCAACGATCATCTTCCACCCGGCCCATGCAAAAAGGATCGCCGAGAGGAATACTGCCACGTAAATCCCGTCATTGAGGATATTTTGCGCGAGCGTTGCCAGATCGCAGATCGACTGACACCCACCTTTTTGATTGCACGAATCCGGGACGATCGGCACAAGCCCGACAGCAAAGGCGCTCGTAGGTGCAAGCAGACACACAAGTGCAACAACACCGCTCACAAGCCCCCGCTTCATGAGAAATATTGTAGCATGAGGCAAAGTACGGCATACTATGCGAGTACGCGTCGGTGGCAGAGCGGTCAATTGCACCTGACTGTAGATCAGGCGGCTTCGGCCTACGGGGGTTCGAATCCCTCCCGGCGCACAAAATAGGTTTCTGTTTTTTGTTTAATTTAAGCCGTTTTGTATATTCGGCGATGTTTGCTGTTGCCACTCTGTGCCCAACTGGTGCCCAAAGTTTGCGACAGCTGCATTACGCGGGTTCAGTAGTTCAATTGCCGAACGTAATGCCACTGGTGGCACGTGGGAGTACCGCATTGTTGTCGTAATACTGGAGTGTCCGAGAATGTCTTTCACAACTGTTAATGGTGCGCCATTTAGGGATAGATGTGTACCGACTGTGTGACGCAGCTTGTGCCAGGTAATTTTACGAAGCTGTATCCTTTTACAGATTCGATCCAATTCTTCGATCAGACGATGACTCGTAAAAGGTTCGTTATTACGTTCTTCATTAGTGAACACATAACCAGATGTTTTTCGCCGGTTGAACAACAACTCGTACACATCAGTATCGAGCGGGATCAGTCTGTCGCGATTATTTTTCGGGGTCACCAATGATTTGCTGCGATCACATCGTGAATGTCGCACCGTCAGACTTCTCTCCTGCCAATCTATTGATGACCACTGCAAACCCCTAATCTCACCCTGTCTCATGCCGGTGTGTAATGCCAGGAGTATCATCTCGCGCATCTGGCCATCCGTTCCCGATAGAAGAGTGTCACATTCTGTTGGGGTAAGATAATCTGTCGTCGTAGGTGAGCACTTTAATTTCTTAATGATGGGTACTTCTACTCCGTACCACTCATGTGCACACCGCAGGCATTTGGCCAATACTGTAAGTCTATTGTTGACGGTTTTATTTGTGACCTTCCGTATTTCTTGAGCTTTGAATTGCTCGATGTGATTTCCTCTAATTCCATCCAGAGGTAATTGCCCGAAGAATGGTATTAAGCTTCTCGTGAGAATCTTTTGCTTAGCATACTGTTCTGAAGCTTTATTGTTCGTAGTCACATAGCTCTCGTACCACTCCCAGGCGAATTGTTCGAAAGGTTGTTTGTTATTTTCTTTGTTGCTCACTTGATCTATCGACTCACCGCGAGCTAATTTTTGTCGGAGCGAAGCTTCATATGCTTCGGCTCCGGCTTTTGTATTTTCTGGTCCTTTGAGTCGATAACGTTTATTGTTGAACCAGAAATCGACGAACCATGTGCGTCCTCTTTTTCGTACTGCCATATTTTCTCTATTACTCGATCACGTCTACCGCGTGTGCTTCTAAATAGGAAAGCAGGTCGCTTTTGAGAAAGCGAATACAGCCACCAATTTTGTAGAAACGGATCTTTCGCGACTGTTTAAGTCGCCATATTGTTGAGCTAGAGACACGAAGTATGTCTGCTGCCTCAGCAACCGTTAGCAACGGGCCAGAGTTGATCGATGGGTTATCAACGAGCTGTACAGAATACCTCTGTATTTTACCTCGTTTTTGAAGTTTTACTTCATTCATTGCGGCTTTGTGCCGCCGTTTTGAAATTCAAATAAATCCGCCTTGTTTTGTTTTGGAAATCCTATGTTTTCAAGCTTCATCCAGCTACGTACAGCTAGATCTAAACATTTTGACATGGGCATACCCTGCTTTTTTGCCTCCTCGGCAACTGCATAATAAAGACTTTGTTCGAGCCGAGTCTGCAAAGTAATATAGCGCCTACTTTTTAAACGCTTAGAGTTTTTTCTTAAATCTTTAGCCGCCGCTTCTTTTTGAGAAACAGCGTTATTCATTGTCGTGCATTTTTGTTTACAAAATTTATTTAAACTTTTTCTTCCCTCCCCTCCTGGGAGGAGGAAGGGAGAGCTTCTAACAGTTGCTTATAGAGACACAGTAGACCTTCAATCAGTTAGGTTCCTCAGTTCCTAAATCTTTGTCTGACAAGGGAATGTGTAAGTTCACGTTGATGTGCAGAGGAGGTCCCTCGTTGACAAGTTTTAGTCAGCGCGAGGGCTTTAAATCTGCACACCAGCACGTGTTTTCGGCCAGTTTTTTTGGGGAAACTCGCTCGTTGACACCCCTCCATAAGCTGGAAAAGAACAATACGCCTCTAGCGGCGTGAAGTCAGAGATATTCGTTCCAACCTTATTAGCTAAAAAATAGACAAACCAGTCTACTGCCTAAGGCAGTACCGTATAAAAAGCGCACACCAGCTAACTACCGAATAACTCAAACCTTAACTAAGTAGTATTATAACAAAAATACCGGCAAAATCAAGGTTCTGTCGACAAAAAGTATGGCAATTTCTTCAAGAGAGTGTCTCGACTTATTTCAGAGGCTACCTTTCTCTCTTTTTTGAGCTATGTGCTCGAATATAAACCCTGTTTAGCTAGAAAACGCCTCGTACTGGATGCTCTGTTTTCCCCGTTTTAATGCCAATTTATCGCCCTATATAAGAGGTGTTTTACTGCTGTTTAAGTGCTACCATATAGGAACAACTGAATATTGAGCCGAAAGGCTAGTGCCTAAACCTTTGTGGATAATCCACCGAGGCATGGTGCGAAATCGATGTACACAAAGAACCCGTTATCGCAGGGCGTGTACATCGTTATAGGGGGAAACTCCTATAGGGACTTCGGTCCTCCTGTCGGTAGCGGGCTTTTTGTTGGGAGCACGTACCGACTTTATGAGATTTTAGAAATAATCTATGTCGGTCAGCGCAATAGTCGCCTTACTTCAATCCGCTCTTTTATTACTCGCAACTGCTCAATCGACTCCAAACCTACCACCAAGCTTTCAAGCTAACGCCGTAGCGGTCGCGCAAAGCGCAATATCGCAAGCAACTGCCGCGCTTTCGTCCGGCTCAACGAGGGCTGCTACCTCCGCAAGCAATCAAACGTTCACAACTCCGAGTGGTGCGATTATTAACGCACAGGGAACTGTTCTGAGCGCCCCGATTACTGCTGCTCCGTCGCTCTCTATTCAAATCAGCACAACTACGGCTCCATCTAAGTTTACGATCCATGTCGAATGGAATACGGGAATACCAGCTACTTCAAAGATATTCTTCACTCCACAGGGAGGAGAGACCCAGATTGTTAACTCTGAATCTGGTACCTCCGCCCACCAGATCGCTGACCTAAAAGATGTTGTTCCAAATACTTACTACTCTTACACAATTGAGGCGGTGGCTGGAGAGCAGGACCAACAAATATCTGGTACGTGGCGAATCTTCTGTCCATTGTCAGGGAGCTGTATAGTCCGCAACGATTAAACCTATGCCTCCGTATCCTCTACTACTTGCAGGAGTAGCCTGGATGGTGATTTACGCCATTTACACAGTCCTACGGAAACCCGAAAAAAGCGTTGGGGCACTTACCGATATGATAAGTTCCCACAAAACTCGTCACAGACCGAGCGACGAAGGTGTTGCTTTGTTTTTCTTAATTTTTCTAGGAGTGATGCTATTACTAACCGTACTGTAGAGTAAAGTTCTTGATTGATGACGTATAACCCTCGCTTGTTGAAGTGATTACAAGAATGCTCTGCGACCCCAGATCATGTAAAATGATAATGCTATGTCCCCAACCGCCGTTCGTGCCGCAGCTGTAATAGCCGCATTAGCTGTACTCGCTATATTTTTATACTTTCTTGCACCTACCGTGAATGCATGCAACGTCGCATATATTCCACTCCACGGCGATCTCAAAACATATATTCCAGCAACTGATTTGAGCACATCCACAGCGCAAGACGAAACAGCGTCGGAAGATACTACAATGGCGATTCGCCAAGCTGCTGCTGATCCGAGTATTGAAGCAATTGTGCTTGAAATTGACTCCCCTGGTGGCGACCCCGTTGCAGGACAAGAGATTGAATCCACACTGAAGTCAGTTACTAAGCCGACAGTCGCACTTATCCGTTCTATGGGTGATTCAGCGGCATACATGGCTGCTACGGGAGCAAATACTATTTTTGCCAATCAATTCTCTGATGTCGGAGATATTGGAATAACGGAATCGTATACCGATCAAGCTCGGCAAGATGTTGCGAGCGGTGTCACCTATAACCAACTCTCGATCGGAAAATACAAGGACATGTTTGCAACAGACAAGCCACTTACGCCAGATGAGAAAGCTCTGGCTATAAGTCAGCTGCAAGTCTACTACCAAGATTTCGTAAATATCGTGGCACAGAACAGGAATATGAGCACTTCAACAGTGTTAGCTCTTGCAGACGGAGCGTCTATGCCTGCGCAACAGGCATTGCAAGACGGACTGATCGACAAGTTGGGCACTATTGATGATGTGCGTTCGTTTCTCGCGCAAAAACTGAGCAATCCGGCAATCATTTGTGGAATCGACACCAACTAAAATGTTGCTGGTTTCCGACTGTGTTATGCTTTGTTGTAATCGATCTACGACATGACCCCGTCGTGGATCGAGGCTAGGAACCGCCGCTACCATTCTCGGTTGCGGCGGATTCAATTAACCTCAACTGATACACAAGCACGTTTAGCAAACTACTTCTTCAGTCAGATTGAACGCAGGGTTCAGTACCATCTCTGGGTCTTCCCGACCATATCCTCTGGTGTAACCGGAGGGGTTAGGTCGCTGGTCTTTCGGCCAGATATTCAGTTGTACAGGAACGTGATAGCACTTTTAGCTATCGTCCGGCACCCTAGCAGACCCTAGAGTTTTGCGAAGTACATAACTACCACGCGATGAAAATTGTGCTTAAGGAAGTGGACAGACTTGCCGTACCTGATATTATAGTCCCACGCTGGGAGCGTATATGAATGTTCAAACGACATTAATAACCTATGGAATTGATCGGCAAAGAGAAATTGGACGACTTCAAAAGACGGCATCCCAACGCGCAGTCCCAACTGGATGCATGGGAGGCGGAGGTACGGAGTGCTACATGGAAGACACCGCACGATGTACAGCAGAGGTACCAGAAAGTGAGCTTGCCGGGCAAACAGCAAGCGATCTTCAACTTCTGCGGCAATCAGTACCGCCTATTAGCAAAGATAGCATACAAACTGGGCATCGTTCTGGTGAAAGAGATCGGAACGCACAAGGAATACGACAAGTGGGACATCGAATAAAAAATTTATGGACGACATCAAAGTAATACGAACAAAAGAGGACTACGAAAAAGCTCTCATCATGATTGAGCGCTTGATCGATATGGATCCTCAACCTGAATCGGAGGACGGTGAAAAACTCGCACTACTCACGGCACTCGTAAAGGACTATGAGTCGCGGCTATACCCCGAGACGCTTCCCGATCCTGTTGAAGCAATCCGCTATCGAATGGGACAGGCGGGGCTGAAGCCAGCGGACCTCATTCCTTATATAGGGACTCGCGCTCGCGTCTCTGAAATTCTGTCGGGTAAACGACAACTCACGCTCGACATGGTACGTGCTCTTGAAGCCGGTCTCGGCATTCCGGCAAAGGTACTCATTCAAAAACCCTCAGTCGGCTCGGAATCGCAGTACCAACACTGGAGCAACGAGCTTGTTCGAACTATGGAACGCAGAGGCTATTTTGGAGATAAATCGCTCAAAAAGCATGACAAAGGTGAATTGGTAAAGGGCTTCTTTGCAATGTCCCCTAACGTCCAACCGGCTGCATTATTCCGAAAAACAAATTACCGCACCGCACCGCGCACAGACAGAAATGCCCTCTCTGCTTGGATGTTACGAGTACAAAATAAGGCCCAGAAAATCAAACTAAAGGACTACTACAAAGCTGGCACAGTAACGTTACCGGTTATGCAGGACATCGTTCGGTTGAGTGTAAAAGAAGATGGACCAAGACTCGCACAAGAGTATCTAAAAAAGATCGGTATCAAGCTGGTCATTGAACCTCATTTACCGAAAACACATCTCGATGGAGCAACCCTGCTAATGGATAAGAACAATCCGGTAATCGGTCTTACTCTCAGGCATGATCGCCCCGACAACTTTTGGTTTACGCTAATGCATGAACTAGCTCATGTTTCCCTTCATTACGATAAGGATGTGGAAATTTTCTTTGACGAGAAGCTGCAGGAAAAAGACGGGGTCGATGTTAAAGAGGTCGATGCAGATGCACTCGCCGAGGACGCGATATTGCCTGAAAGTAAATGGGAAACGAGTGCAGCAAAGACTACCCCGAACCAATTTTCTGCAGAAGATTTAGCAAACGAACTAGGAATTCACATTGCGGTTGTAGCTGGTGTTATCAGATTCAAGCATCACAACTTCTCTTATCTTACCAAGATCGTTAATGACAAGAATCTCAGCGTTAAAAAGCACTTCGCTGATGAATTCAAAGAATAATATGGCTGAAATAAAATCATACGTCCCAATACTTCGATCAAGGCCCGCTGAGATGGCCGCGCTGGAAAAGCTCGCGCTCACGGATAGAGAAAATGTGACGCCATTGATCGAATTCATCATGCCAGCACCGACCTTGGATAAGAAAGATCGGAACGTCGTCAAAACACCTAAAGAAAAGTTCCTAGAAACATTACCTGACATTGCTGAAGACCTAAAAAAGTCCTGCGGCCAATTCCCGACGTTCGTTGACGTCCATCTTCTCGAAAGTGACGTGCGCGCATCTTCTTTCAAACAAATCCTTGACTCGTCAGCGCATCTCGATCTTTTTTCAATTCCCGTTACATACATCATTCCAGTCACTAGTACTAATGCCGACATGGAGACTCGATCTGTAGCAGTTGATTTTGCTAAATCCAACGGACATGGACTCTGCATCCGCATCGATAAGTCTCACTTTGGGGAAAAAGACATCGCCTCACATATCATGTCATTCGTTGAATCAAATGGCCTTAGTATTTCGAACACAGATTTGCTCGTAGATTTGCGCGTCATTGATCAAGATACGAGCATCGAAGCTGTTCGTGACCAGCTCGCACGTCTTCCTAATTTGTCTGAGTGGCGCTCGTTTATCGTGTCGGGCGGTGTCTTCCCTAAAGACCTGACTGGATTTGCATCTGGCGCTGTTCACGAACTTCCACGCTACGATTGGAAGCTGTGGAATGATCTCCGAATGACGCAGCTTTCGCGCAAACCAATATTTTCGGACTACACGATTCTACATCCGTTTTACGAATACGTTCCAGCAATCGGTAGCGCGAGCGTGCGTTACACTGACGAGGACAAGTATTGGATTTTTAGAGGGAAAAAACCGGGAGTAATTAATCGCAAGACGAACGTAAAAGGACCGGGCAGCGAACAATACATCGATCATGCCAGAACGCTCGTTAAAAGATCCTTCTACAAAGGAGACGGGTACTCTTTCGGAGACTCCGAAATTAGCCGAATAGCAGCCGATGGAAATAAAAAACCGGGGAATCCCGGAAAGTGGCTTGAGATCGCAATCAATCATCACCTCACACTGGCTGCGCGTCAGACCGCCAGTCTTGTCGGCAATATTGCAGAACGTGTCGCACGCGCTGCTTCAGAGGTTCGAGTTCGAGCGAATTAGCAAGCCGCACGTACACTTCCTCTCGTGGCTTGGAACGCACTCCCTTGGCCTGTCCCATATTCTCGAGCAAATCTAACGCCTCTTGCCGCCACAGTAGTCGCGCAACTGATACACCGTCTTGAAATTGATTATCGCGAGCTTCTCGGATCGTTTGGAAAATGACCGATCCGTCTTCAATCTTTTTTGCCAATTGAAGACCCCACCAATCCGGTACGATTTTTATTGCATCGAAGAGATGGGTCTTCCCCACGACGAGTGTGACTTGATCAAAAACGTGATTGTAGTAGTCGCGCTGATCTCGCAGCCGGAGCAATGTATCTTTATCACTTTTTATTTCGAATCCGTGGAGAATGCCGTTAACGATTGCGACATCAATTCGAGCAGCACCATGCTGGACTCCCAACTCCGGGATGATTCGATATTGAGAACTTGAGTACTTCTCACTCAGTTGAGCAATGAGAGCCTCTCGGATGACAGCATCATTCGTCAGACTCATAAAACCAAAAAGAGCGTGGAATGACACATACGCATATCATCATTGTACAACGGTTATGGGACGACCATGAAGTTACCAACAGGTGCCTTGACTCCCTATTGGATCGGCGTCATCCATGGGGTATGAAAAGAGCTGTAATATATGCGCGTGTAAGTTCAGACCTTCAGAAAAAGGAAGGAACTATTGAGAGTCAGATACTTGAGCTGCGAAAGCACGTCACTGCGGCCGGAGACGTGCTTGTAAAAGAGTATATCGATGACGGCTATGAAGGTGTGCGCTTGGATCGTCCGGCACTGATTGAATTTCGCGCTGACCTGAGACCACTCGGATTGCTAAATTGTCCGATGTAAATGCTCAGGCCGACACCCGCTCTCCCTTTTGCAGACAGGAATGCAGTGTCATGATTGAGTCCAGTGGAGCTACAGAGCTGTCCGCGGTGAGTTTGATTGGATTTTTGACACCGAGCGAGGCTTGGCAGTGGAACGAGTGCCAAATCAAAGCGAGCGAGGAGTCTCGGTGATTTTCGGCTACTATCGCTTTTGTTACAGTTACAAATGTTACAGGGCTTTCAAGGATTTGAGCGTGTAACAAAAGGGGTTTATTGAGCAGTCGCTTCCAGTTGCGCATCTAGGTCTCTCTCCGCATAGTGCACGAATTGCTTGCCAAGCTCTGTAAGAACTTGACCCTTTTTTGTATCGAATGGGGAATCATAGGTCGTCGAAGGTGTGGAACCTGGGGTTTTCTTAGGTCGAGTCCGACGAACAAATCGACCACTAAAGTCCGTTTCTCGTTCTCCTCGCACTATGTCAGCCATATTGAGTTCATGCATGAGAAATTTGAAAAGATCGGCTTGGGCTGAATCGTCCCTAGGAATCGTTCCAAATAGAATTTCTGCCAGCTCGTACTTGGTTATTCCGGGATTGAGGTAAACCTCTCGAATAATGCGAAAATGCAGTTCATGGAATCTACCAATCAGTTCAATAAACAGACGCACAATGTCGTCACTTACGATCTGTGTCGCGGCTGCACTGGTAATAAGCTTTCGTAGTTTTTCGCGCTTTTCTTCTGTATCGGACGCATCCCATACACGGAATGTCTTTCGCATCAAATCTATGTATTCCACAGAGCGGATACGCTCCTCAATAGAGTCACCGAAGGTCTCGAGTCGGGCAAAGATTCTTTTCAAGTCCTCTACTAGATTTCTAAGTTTCTCTTCATGTTCTTGAACCCATAAGAATAATAAGTGATTTGTCTTCCCCTGTTCATTCTCAGACGAGAGCGTTGCTGCCGCGCTGAGCACGCTTCCAACCCATGGAAGGCCGCCCAAAGCCGCCATGGCAACACGACCATATTTTTTCCAATTTCCGCCAGTTATTTGTTCCAAAACTGCCTTCTCTTTGTCCGTGAGAATAACGCCGTCAATTGGCGTGATTTCTTTTGAAGGATCTTTAGCCTCCTCTTCCATGCCCAAATCCTAGTCCTTTTTGACAAATGTGCCAATTCAACTGACAGCGTACGAGGACCGGATCAACCTAGAGGAGCGAGTAAGCTTGGGTTCCGTATCAATTAAAGACCACTGACCGCTAACAACACAGTTAGAAAAGGAAGCCACAACCCGATACCTAGTAGCACGCCAATTAAATAAGGCCATTTCCTTTTGAGATAAAAGAATACCGCAATGATTAATATCACGATTAGGCCGAGAGAATTGTATGAGTGGAAAAGCAGATTTGCTAAAGGATCCTGCCGCTGTATTTGCATTGGAAATAAACCAAACATAAACAAACTAAGCCACTGGATCCCGATTCCTAGTATTATCCCTAAAATAAGCTCCCAAAGAGACTTTAAGTTTTTCATATTCTTACAGAGAATTAATTATATTACCTTTTTTGGGAAGTTGCTGGAGATGAGACAAGTGAGCCATTCCACGTAACTACTGCTCCGCTCGGTGTCGTCCACCAACTATTTGGATTAGGTAGTGAAGTGCCACCCGAACTCACGCCCCCACCGCCAAGCGATGCGTTGTGTTGTGCGATTATGTTAGGCACTTCTGCATTGTCGCCCGGAGCATAAAACTTAGAGCGGGGCTATTTATATTTTAGATATTAAATATTCGATTTTTACGTCTTTATGGAGATTTGCGGCGGTTCTCCAGTCACAGCCTCTGCTAGGATACAAATTTCATCGACCTGCCCGCTCGCCTGATAAAGTTTGATATACAATTCCGAGCGACCGATATTCATTTTGGACAGATCATCCACATTTCGTCCGGACAGGACAGAAAATATTACAGATGTATTTCCAACATAGCTCTCATCGACAACATGATCAAAAATATCCAAGTATACGGTTTGGTGTGGATATATATTACGCATTGTCGAGCCTTCTTTGTTTAACTCGCCGTGAGTCCACCGCAATGGCATGGGAATATAGTTGGCTCTAAATTCTCCATTGTATTTGATTCGGTCGATATATGCTTCGACATTTTCAGCAATATACCTCCCATCATTTCTGATTACGAGTCGCCCAATGTTCAAAGGCGTGCCGTCCAAAAAATCAAAGATATTTGGATCAGGACTTTGATCTATTACGTTCGTTTGAACAAAAACGAGCTTGCTTTTCTTCGGACGATTCGTGAGCCAATTTATTATCCAGGGAGTAGCCAAAGCAACACAAACAGCTAAAAACGTGCTTATAGCTGCCATAGCAGTCCACCCGGTACCTGTTATGCCCAAGAATAGGTCATTGCTCTGGAGAGGAAACATTGGTTTATGTTAACCCGTAAAATACAGAATTGAACATGGGACAGTTTAGGGTCCAATGAAGGACCTGCACCGTGCAATGCCAACTGCGAGAAGGTGAGCACCTTTATACATCACTAATTAGTTGATAATGGATGTGGATGAAACTCCCGCAACGTGACTAGTTATTTGCCGATTCGACACGCACGACTATATATGCACCTAACAGACCGGCTGGAACAGTGAGAATTAAACTTGAAACGACAAACCATATAGGCATTGGCGGCGATATTACTAAAGCTCCTAACCCCACTAGCATCTCAATAATGCCAAAAATAGTTGCATTGAATAATTTAGATGAAATTGCACGCCAGGCAGTAACATACCCGCCGACAGCTAAAGCAGCTAAACCTAACAACAGAGACCATGCGGCAAAAAAAGAGGAGTTGTGATTATCCAACCCTGCAAAACCAGATACAATGAGACCAACTACGACACTTAATACAAGGTCAGTAATCACACCCAAAAGAATTGCAAAAGGATGAAGTTTCATATCCTAAGACATAATAAATAGCACGATATAAACAAGAGCTATCCCGAATATCAATGCTCCAAATCCCTTACCCCAGCGGTTTATTCTTATACTTTTCTCTGACCAATGACGATTGCCTTCTTCTTTCCAATATGCATTTTGCCAGTAGGTGAAATAACGCTCAGAAAATGTGATCAAACCTCCCCACAGTATACAAATCCCGCTTATAAACAATAAAACGGATTTGATATATAGCATTTCCATATTATTACGAATGCGGTGCAAATGGATTAAATTGCCCAGGAAGGATATTGTATCCTGTTTGAGATGAACCTCCTCCTGAAGTTGAGTGTGTAACCTGATTATTTACAGTGGGTGTTTGAGATCTTGTATTGGCACTCTGAAAGTTCTGAGTACCGATGTACTGATTCGAGATCTGAATCAGTGAATTTAGTACTGCCGTTACAGCGTCATAAGCGATACTCGTCGGCACTTTCGTATATGCACTCGCCACTCTCTGTGCAAAATCTAAGAAAACAAGTCCTCCCGTTATATTTTGTTGCTGAGGCGAGTAGTTCACTGAGCTTGGAGATAAAACTTGGTCGTAATAGTCCATTAAACCCTTACCTGTTTCATAATAATTCAGATATTGCAGTGCCGTCTCTGGACCAGTTGCCACTATGGAGGCCGCAGTTGCGCCCCCTTGTACAATGCCTTTTACTCCAGAATTTACATAGGTGGATATGTCACTCGTTTGTCCTCTCCCAATATCGTTTTCATGCTGGTAAGCCAAACCATATGCCCAACCCACAGATAGGCCAACCCCTAAGACACAAATCGGACACTTGCCACTAGGATCTGATTGAATTATTGGATTATTTTCAGAATAAGAATAACTATTTAATGATTGAGGGTCCGTAAGTAAGGCATCCTGCTGTTGTTGGGAAATTTGTTGAATACGATTTCGATCCCCTAAGTTCAAAAATACTGGGTCTTGAGAAAGATATTGACCCTGCGATGGATTGTAGTAACGCGCATTCAGATAACTGAGACCACTCGGATCGCTGAACTGTCCAATGTATTGGCGAGCGGCTGTTGTCGTCCCAGTATTTGTGGATGCGAGAACACTTCCGTATGGCATATAGTCAAACCATTGCGCAAGATTCCCATTTTCATCAGACGTAACATTGGTCGAACCAAGATTGTCAGGGTGAATGTAGCGAGTCGTGGTAGACCCTACAGCAACACCATTCACCATTGGTTGATCAATCGTCGCAAGCAGTGTATCCCCTCCTTGTGTGGGTGCAAAGATGTATTCAGTGGAGGTGGCAGTGGTGGAAGTACCCGCACCCAAAGTCGTTACGACGGAGAAGTACTTGCTCGGATAGAGCGTCGTAGTGCTTCCGGTCGTTTGAGATACGCGAGAACCGAACGGATCGTATGCGTATGTTGTTGTCGCACCATTTACCCCGAGTGCAACGAGCCTGTTCGCGTAGTCATACGCATAGGTCGTTGTTGTTGCTCCGTTCGCAGTTGAGACAAGGTTCCCGTTTTGATCATACGAATACGTAGTCGTCGTTAGCCCATCACTCAAACTCGTCACCGCATCTGGATTTGCGTATCCCGTAGATCCGTAAGTGTATGTTGTGGTTGTTGCATGTGGTGGAGGAACAAGCGGAGCGATAGAAAGTAGTAAGCCTCCCGTTGGGACTGAGGAGGAAATATTTGTGCCCATTGAGATGCCACCTCCAACGACTCCGTTGCTATCCCCCGTAAAGAGACTCGTACCGTTGCCTACACGGGCCGTAACGTTTGATCCCGCAGATACATTCGCCTGTGAAAGCGCGCTGACCCCCGTCCACGCACCCGTAGCACAAGACGGAGAAGAACACCCGGTAATTGCAAAGCTTGTGCCAGAGTCCTGCGCACCTGATACGTGTGTATCTGGGAAGGACGATTGAGACGCACCCACGTATGTTGCGATATTGAGCAAGAAGTTCTGGTTTGAGCTGAAGTTAATGGTCAGATTGTGAGTTCCACTCGAAGGATTGATCAAATACCAAACATCCATTGCTTCGGAAGATGAGGCGATGGTATTGAACGGAACGGTAGCGAGTTTAGTAAGGCTGGTTCCGTTGTATGTCATACCAGTCACTTGCGAAGACCCACCTGTGCCATTGGAAAGGAGCGAAACTACCATCACACGGTTGGGCCCAGTGCCTGTGGTATAACTTTGTGTAATAGACGATCCGCTACCCGAGGACTGCTGCAAAGCAGTATCGAATGCCACCTGTGTTCCCGCAGCGGCCGTAGTAGTTGCATCGACTTTGGTTAAGATATTTCCAAGTGCGTCATAGGTGAAATTCTCAACGTATGTAGGTTGTGCATCGGCCGACGCGATAGCGGAAATCATTCGGTTGAGCTTGTCATAGCTATACGAGACCACCTGACCATGTCCTTGTGTCGAATTATCTGTGCGGTACAAGATATTTCCATCAGCATCGTACGTATATACAAAATCTTGTAGGGGTACATTCACCGTGGTAGTTCCTGTTCCAAATGGATACTGACGACCTGTTCCCGAGTGATATAACTGAGTAACCTCGCTCGAACTCAAATCGCGGTTCCACACTCCGATCTCGTCGAGCGACCCGTACCACGGATCACTTACTCCGATATCCCAATTGATACCAATTGCGGTCTTTTTAGATGATCCAAGTGTTCCTCCTGTTGCTGTTCCCGTCCCCACAGAGCTTCCATCTATATACAAAGTCATGTTACCGCTACTATCGATCGTCCCCACTACAAAGTGCCAATTTCCGTCGTTATATCCAGGACCACTCTGTGCCAAATGATCTGGTCCTCCGTATTTGTAATTCAGGTCTACTTTCCCCGTCGTGGGATCCATTTCAAGGGTGTATTGGTCCCAAGGAGCGTGAGTGATGGTTGTCGTGTAGATCATCATTGTTCCATTGGGTACAGATGTGGTTCTTGAGGTTTTGAACCACGCTGAAACAGACAACGGGTACTGAGTGATATCTAACGAACTCGGAGAACCAACATCAACGCCTACGCCCGATGCACTATTTTGAGTAATGCCATTATTTATTTCCCCCGCAGCAAATGACGTGCCTGATTGCACAGTCCCAGAATTCGATCCAACTGAATCAGAGGCGGTCGTTCCGCTCGATTCATCGAATTTCCAATACGAAATGATGCCATTAGTAATGGTTGATGACGTAGAAGATGCAGTTGTAGTAGCCGGTGAACGTGTCTGTAATTCACTCAGTCGATACAAAGCATTTGAGTTGTATGAATATGTTGTCGAAGCACCGGAAGCAAACGCTACCTGACCCAACTGGTTAGTTGGCGCATAGTTGAGCAGAGACGCAATCAATGAAACTATACTATTGCTTGATCGATTGACCGCGCCAACTTGTCCCGCTGAGTTGTACGTGTACAAAACTTGGGAACCGTTCGTATTTGTGACTTTCGTAACATTTCCTTGGCGATCGTAACTGTATGTAGTCGCGTAACTGGTACCAGCAATTGTGGTCGTTGCAACTGTTTGTCGTCCGAGGACATCGTATGCATATGAATCAACCGCTCCAGTGCTTGAGGCAACACACAAGTGACCAATACCGTTGGTGCATGAGTCGTATGTATTTGTGATTTGCGTTCCGTGTCCGGTCCAGCTTTCAGTGAGCATACGGTTGAGCGCATCATATGTATGTGTGATCGTCTGACTCTTGGGATCTGTTCGTGAAATTTCGTTTCCTTGATCGTCATAAGAATAGGTCCAGGTTCCGTAACTACCGGCACCTGACGTATGGAGATCAGTTGCACTCAAGCGATTACCGAGTCCATCGTATGTGAATGTACGGATATTGCCCGCAGCATCTGTGGTGGTTGCGAGATTGTTCGCGGCATCATATGAGTACGTAGTCGTCGCGTTCCCTGAAGTATTGTGCTCAACTACCTGTGCAAGATTCCCGAATGCATCAAGAATCTCGTCTTTTATATTCCCATTGGGATCGGTTGTGGTGGTAGTCCATTTTGCATATGTGTTGGTTGTAGTGCCAACTGCATTCGCATTTGTAAGCTTCCGACCAAGAGGGTCATACGTGTAATTCGTGAAGAGTGATGGAACTGTTGATGCTGTGATGTAGGTAGTCGTTGAGGTAGTGACAGTGCTTGATTCTGTAAACGATCCGCTCGAGGTGAATGTACAAATTGTATTTGAGCCGAACGTGGTCGTTGACCCTCCGCATGTGTAATACGAGGCTTCCGCGGTCGGATACGCGATGATGACGGTGCCAGAACCACCTTTTCCTGGTGCTCCGCCGTTTGCTGAACCGCCACCGCCACCTCCTGTACCATCGACGCCGTTGTGATTGCCACCAGCCCCGGCATTAGAGCACCCTGCACTCCCACCTAAGCCATTCCCATATCCACCACCGCCACCGCAAGAATAAGTAACTGATGTTCCTGTAATTGAGTTTGTGGTTCCCGATCCACCATTTCCACCACTTGGCGAGCCCCCAGCTCCGTTTGATCCTGCGCTACCACTCCCGCCACCGCCACCGCCCGCATTACTTGCTCCCTGGCCACCCGACCCCCCGTTACTTCCTTGCCCTGCGGTTCCCGTACCACCACTCTTGCTTCCTTGACCACCACCGCCTCCTCCAGAACCCCCATTATGTCCAGCATTTCCAGTATTTGGAGTAATCGCATTTTGATCCATGCCTCCGCCACCTCCGCCACTTGCGGTGATTCCATCAAAAACAGACTGAGCTCCACTGCCTCCATCGGTAGGAGGAGAGCCGCCGGTAGAACCGGCACTCCCACCAGAACCAACAGTCACACTGTATGTGCCAGGAGCAAGGGTGAGCGATGTATTTGATTGGTAGCCACCAGCTCCACCGCCTCCAGCTCCGAACCCACCGCTGTTTGAACCTCCTCCTCCTCCACCTCCGCCAATCACTAAGACATTCAGTGGAGTAAGCGATACAGAGGATGTCGAGACTGAAGCGAACGGCGACGTGCTCGCTACAAAATACGGGAAACTTTCTGACGAAAGCAACCCTGCGGAGTTATAGATAAAATCTTTAACGTTAGAAATATTACTATTTTCAGTTGTCTTCCATTCCTGAATTACGCGACCAAGCCCATCATAGTAATCGTATGTGTCAGTTGTTGTTGCTGAATTTAAATAATCTGACTCGTGGGTAACAGACGGCGGCGTAGAATTGTCCGTGAACTGATACTTTACTTTTGTGACTAGAGTGCTCGGCGAAACAGTATCTGATTGATCTGTCTCTGTAAGTCGTCCTACGCCGTCGTACAAATTTTTAACAATGAGACCGTTGGGGTCTGTCGATGTCGCGACCTTACCGTTTGAATAGTTGTACTTGAAGAAGGTCGATTGCCCAAATGCATTCGTCGTCGTCGCGGGATAGAGGTTAAAGGAATCATAGAGGTACGCTGTCGCATTACCGTTACGATCAGTCGATGTCGCAATGAGCCCGTATGAGTTGTATGCCTTGGTCGACGAAGCGTATGTCGTGCTTGTAGCAAGATCTTCTTCTCTGGTCTGATTGCCAAGCCCCACAGACCCAAAAACAAGTGAATCGTAGTAATACTTTGTATCAGTAACAACAGACCCTGCCCCTCCCCCAGTCGTGTATGTCACCTGAAGATATGGATGGTCGCTTGAAGCGCGAGAAGTATAAATATCTGCAAATCCATAATTATTCCCGAAACCTAATCCAGGACTCGTGTTGGTACGCTCATAGTACGTAACTATCGCAAAATCAGTTGAACTCGCAGGCTTGATGTATGAAAGTCCTGTCGAATTTAGCGACCATCCCTGCATGGAGCCTGGGTACGAAGTCCCCCAATCTGCGCTGTTTTTATCCGCAGCAAGTTGGGTGTTGAAATCAACTCGGCCATAATCGGAGGTGGCAAGTGAGGTGCTCGAAGCCTGGAACGAAGGAATGAGCGAAATCATTCCTCCATTTACATATGCATGACCTCGAACATACAAAGTAGCGCTGTTTATCGTTGCGCCAGAAGGAATTGCGCTTGTATCGAAAGGCAGGAACATGCGCGTAAACGCCCACTGACTGCCATTATTCCAATTCGTGTCGCCGCTTGAAACGGAATCCGTTTCAACTGCCGTGCCAACTGATCCGTTGCGGATCGTCGAAAAGTCAGACATTTGATTACGAACATCAGCATCTCCGTTACCGGATGTATAGAAATAAGCAGTGGTCGTAGTGCCCCCAACAAAAAGAATTGACGTCTTCTTTTCAATCAGAGCAGAGAGATTAGGTGTCGATGTAGAAGAAGCATATGTGTACGTCACGAGTCTGCCATCGTTATTTGGAGTATCAGTAAATGTTCCATCGCTGCTACCTGTCACTTCTCCATACTGATCCTCCTCAATAAGGTCACCAGTCGTGGTTGAATATTTGTACTCCGTCGCTTTATCTCTGTGGTTACCTTGCGAATCATAATCTTGTTCAACCTGTCGGCTGAGATACACAAAATTACTGACGGGACCAAGAACGCTAATCGTAGGGGTGAGACTAGGATCAGGTTTTAATGCCAACATTGCCAAAGCTGAATACCCTGTCCCAGGATACAAATTCACCGCAAGTGACGTAGTGCCAACGGAAGCAATGGCTGTTCCAGAATCACCATTGAATGCACCGTCACTAGCCGAATCAACCCGTTCAACAGTGCTCGTACCAGCAGTCGGTCCGTATGATGCATCAATTTCTCCAATTACAGTCCAATCATTTGCAGTATTTGTACTAAGCGACCCTGTAATCGTGTTTCCGGAACTTTGATTCAGAGTGGTGTAAGCATCTGGCTGCGAACTTGTTGCTGTACCACAGTATGAGAGTGCAAACGTGTCTGCAGCAACAGAACCTGATGTAGTTACAATGATTGAGTGAGTACCGGTCGTCGCACTATTTAAGAGATATGCTGCCAATCCATATCGGGCCACACCTGGATAGCTGGTAGCAGTGATTCTCGTCATGGAAGTTCCATTCCAAGTAACTCCTGCAACTGTGTCGTTTAGCGTATCAACGAAGACAACGAGACTCGCATCGTTTGTTGCACACGTAACGGTAAAGCTCAAAGTATGTGATGAGCCAGTACTTGAGCTTGATGCAGCATTATCGAATGTAATGATGCTAGAGCTCGCCGTCGTACCAGTGCTCGTGGCGGTGAATGCATCCCACTTATAGAACGTCTTCTGTACCGGTGTATTCGAAAGGGTCGAGACATCTTTGCGATATGGGTGATCGAGCTGTGCATACCCGTCACTCAAGTCCCCCACTGCGATTGCTGTAGATGTTGATCCTTGATCATAATACGTGACTGTTGCGCCGATCGATGTTGTTGCGGACACGGAAGCGAAGCCAGCAAACTTTCTATCAAATACGTTTGAGGGTAAATATTGCCTCCCTCCCGAGTACGCATAGTCGGTTTCCTCATTGCTGCCACGGCCGTCGTGATTGACGACTTTCGTGACAACGAGAAGGTTGTATGGAAGCTTCGGATTTGTGCCGGACTCTGCTGTATAGCCATAGGTAACACTCGTGCTGCCACCTTTTGGATTGGTAGTGGTCGCAAGCACATCTTGATACTGCTGGCCGTTACCGAAGTAATTAGCGAGTTCATTATCCTGAATTTCATTGAAAGTCTCCCATTTATTTGCTGTGACTACGTACGGAAGTGAGTAGGCAGTTGAAGTTGTCCAACCATGACCGGTATTCAAATAAACAACTTGGTATGTTCCCGTTTCCGCAGAAGTGTTTCCTGTATTTGTGTATGAACGTATAAAATCAATGAGACCGTCTCCGTTAACGTCAACGAAGCGCATCCCACGATCGTAGCAATTGCCACCTGACGAATAGACAGTGCTGGTAGAAATCGTCCATCGTGAGTCTTGTGTGTTCCAACCGGTCCCGTTATTGAGGTCGACATACGTATTCACCCCATCTGTCCACACCCAATCATCGAGACCATCACCGTTAACATCGACAAGCTGAGAGTTGGTACAGTCGGAGCCTGATGAAGGAAAGCTTTTAGGAGCTGCAAATATGGTCGTGGTCGCCGGCTTCCATGCGGATCCGTTTGGCAGGTATGCGCCGTTTGTGACGCCGCTCGCACCAATATCTTGTTCGTATGATGGCAAACCTGTGCCGTTAATGTTACCAAAGATGCCGCTTGTACCCGCTGCACTTATATAGAACTGCGGAATGACGCCATTGTAGCTCGTAGTAGCGCTCCACGCGCCCCCCGTATTTGCGTAATAACCGAGATAGGTACTTGTGGCGGTTGACGTGTTGTATACATTCTGCACGATATTTGCCATACCATTCCCCGCAACATCCACAAGACGTGTGCCCGTTTCTTGAGGACACCCGCTATTACTGTTTACATATTGGTAGAACGTGTTTGTATTAGGCCACGACAGCGGCGATGACGGATCATTAGAAATGTTGATGGATCCATAGAATCCATTGTATTCAACCCCGACGGCTCGGTTGAGTCCATCGCCCAGAACAGGAGCTGCAATATTAGGGTCACCAGCCGTATTGCAATTATATGAGCTCGACATTGATAATACGAACGGCGTTGTCGAACTCATGTATGAAAATGTCCACGCAGGGAGCGTTGTTGTTGCGCCGCTCTCATTCCAACCACTCTCTTGAACTGCCGAGAGCAACGAACGGTAGCCGTTATTGCCAGTCGTGTATGAAAGATTGTATTGACGCAATGTGGACCCGTTCATCGAAGCTGTAATTTGTGAAATGCGGTAGTTTGTATCGACTTCGAAGCCGCTGGCAAAGCTCATGACGGTGTCCAGTCTTGTGGAAGTTGCGAACGTCACGGATATCGGACCATCGCTCCCGCTGTGACCTGTGTAGATGATCTGATACGGGTATATCTGATTCCCGTCTTTGGAATATACGTAGCGAACATAGTTACCGTTCGGGTCAATCTCTTTTTCAAGCATCCATTTGTAAACGCGATCTGGACTCGATGTGGCACTCTGTTGACTCTGAGCGCTGTCCCCGAAAATATACTCGTTTCCTTTTTTGTCATACATCGTCCATGAGTTTGTAGACGTAGCATACGTATATTTTCGGAAAGAACCGTCATTAACTCGTGCCTGATAGACATTTGCGGTTACATTGGTACTAGTGCCTTCGTAGGTGATCGTTAAATACGGCTTGTTTGATGAGGCACGAGACGTAGGAATATTCGCAAGTCCGTAATTATTCCCAAATCCCCCTCCAGGATCTGTATCGGTAAAGTCATACGAAGTGACAATACCGATCTTTGTGATACCACCCGGGTTTATGTAGCTATTCCCAGTCGAATTAAGGTCCCATGACTGCATTGAGCCGGAACCGAAGTCATTCGCGGATTTATCGCTTGCAATTTTAGTAAACACCACAGAACCATAGTCCGAGGCACTGAGTGAACCTGCAGAGGCCTGACTTGATTCAATCATCGATACATTACCGCCATTTACGTAGGCATTTCCATATATATGCAATGTGGCAGAGTCGATTATTGACCCCGCGGGGATACCGGTCGTATCGAACGGCAAGAACATGCGCCCGATGACCCAATGTGCTGATCCATCTGTCCAATTGAATGCACCATCAACTGTTGCACTTGTGTTTACACTAGTTCCGCTCGATGCATTATGCGCGGTACCAAAGCCGGTGGTATTCCAATATTGAACATCGCCGTCACCGCCTGTTGTGTACACCGTGACGGTCGCCGTACCGGACGTCGTGGTAGCTATGCTCGTAGTTCCCACTTGAGTCAGCTCTCCATCGAAAGAAGAGCTGAAGTACGGGTTGTTATATAAGTCTTGTGAGCCAGTTTTATTAATCCGCTCAATATACGGAATAGAAAGCGACCATCCATACCCGACTATACTTCCCTCATCCGTATCTTGGCTGTTGTAATTGAGTGAAAGATCAGGTTGCATTCCATTGCGACCTGGTGGGATATCAATTGAGATACTTTGCGTAAGCGCACCACTGACACCATCCACACTTGGGGTTGTATTTTCGTATGAGAAAACACCTGGATTAAGAATTGTTGGAGGATTCGGCGTTGTTGCAAAGACAGGACTTACGGGCGCTAGATATGCAAGCGCACAGAGAAAAATAATAAAAGCCCGTGCAACGGGCTTGTTCCAGGTTTTTTGAAGCGCACCAAATAATTTTGGCCACGCCACCATGCTTCTCCGTGATGACCCTCTATTTTTCATGAAAAATAGGTTACACCTACGGTAACATGATCTAAAACCTCTATTTGGGGTTATCAACATCCCAAACAGAATATATTTCATAAGTGATACACTGAGGTGTACAGAGCCCGGTCGTTATGGGAACCATCAAATACACTTTGGTAGGGGCGATAGCGGCAGTGGTAGTACTCGGGACTACTGGCACGATTGCAGCACAAGTTCTACAAACGAGTGATGCGTCTTCTACAGATGCAACTTCGACTCCAAACGTAACGAGCTCTACAAGCACCAGCTCTGCTGTTGCAACTTCGACTGATGGAAACCTGGACACCGGAACAAGTACATCTTCGGTAACATCTGGTTCTATCGCCACTTCGACTGACACGCAAAACACTACACCAGCTGCGCTTGTCGTAGCAACTGCGACTAGTACCGTTGCTACTTCAACACCACTCAATTGCACAATGGCATATGTATCCGATCTCTATGACACTCCATCAGGTCACATTGATGCCAGCCACACTGCGAACAAGATTGGGACGCAAGCCTGGACCGTATGCACGGATAGCAACGGGAACAAGCACGAGCTAAAGATCTCGCAAGCTGAATATGACGCACTATCCCAACCAAACGCACGAATGCCTGAGAAGACTACGGCCGACCTTGCCGATGAAACGCCAATTTCTGCGACATCTACGGAAAACGCAGCACCTAACACCCCCTTGCTCGATACCCCCGCACAAACGTCACAAAATGCCTCAACCACGCCATTAATTGACACTTCAGTGGCTTCTACGACAGTAGACACGACTTCTGCTACCTCTAGCTCCTTAGATCAAACGGCATCAACGAGTTCGCCCGCTGATACTTCAAGCAATGTTGTAACAAATAGCAGCTCGACCGCAGATACGGCTGCAACCACCTCTGTTTCTGATGCGGGTACGGAGACCACCTCCGCTGACAGCACGACCACTGCGAGTCAGTGATAAGACGTTAAAAATAGATACATCGTCTTTCTTGGGCTCGAATGAGCTATTTATATGAAATAAAATTTTTTACAGAGGTAGGTTATTCATTCATTTACCGCGGGGGGCCATACGGGTCGAGTAGCACAAAGCCGCCTTTGAAGCGGCCTTGTGTATCACGTTTTATCACTTAATCCTGTACAGCTCGTTGCTGATAATGTTTGAGCTGGTGCCCAAATAGTGCCCAAAAAGTGAAAAACGTGACTATATCTGCAATTTGTGAGAACGATCGATAATCGTATTTTATGTTGAATTTATTATGTTTTCTCAGTTTAGCGCTTATAATCTGATTCTTTTAGAATCGGCCGACAAAGGGTTCGAATCCCTCCCGGCGCACCAAAAGCCAAAGCCCGAGCACATCTCGGGTTTTGGTTTTTTTGTGGCAATAGCGAAGGTTCGTCTTCACGAGGGAGTAAAAAGAAGAAGCCATGTTGTCATGGCTTGTAAGTCACATTATTTTTTACTCTCTCCAGCACCAGCCTCGTAGGTTATCGGAATTGCGCGTACAAGGTGTCGCAGTAGGGTTTGGTGGTTCGGGCCAACACATTTTCAACATGCCATTCACCACGCAAAGATAACGGTATGGCTTGTGTGCGTCGGGTATCACCCACCGTCTTCCCTCCCAATTGAAGATGAGATCTCCGTTCGTTGGATGACGTCCAATAATCATAGGCAAAGGATAAGGTCGCTGATACTGTTCCAACACTGGCGCAAATTGCATCTGCGGCGATCTTTGCACTGGTTGCTCTTTCGCTGTGGTGGGCGCTTGCTGTACAGAGGATTGTCTCGGACAACCGTACAGCACGAGCCCAGCAAGGGCGAAGAAGCCTATCAACCTGACAAATGTACTTGTACAGCCGTCCGGCTCATCAGAATCAGGAATAATGATTACTTTCTTGACGTTGTGCCAACTAGGCATTTCAGTCTCCCAGATTTCAAATTGAAGCTGCTCTTACGAAAGAATAATGCTAAGTTATTGTCAAGTCAATCCATGCGATTGCGCTACGAAAACAAAAACCCGCGCAAAACGGGTTTTTGTTTTTTTATAGGAGAAGTTACGCTCTCGCTGCGATGCGTGCGCGCACGCCGCGCTCGCGGGCCGGGCCTTTGCGCACATCGAAGACGAATTCGCCGTCTTTCACGTCCACCGAGACAGCGCCGCCCTCCATGATGCCGCGCGAGACCATCATGTTGGCGATCGGCGTGAGAATTTTCGTTTGGATCAAGCGCTTCAGGGGTCGCGCGCCGTACTGCGCGTTGTAGCCGTCTTTTGCGAGGAGCTCGACAGCCTCATTGCTGAGCGAAAGCGAGATCTGCTTTTCCTCCAAACGCTTCGCGACAATGTCGGCTTGCATGCGCACGATGTCGAGAATCGCTTCGTGCGAGAGAATGTTGAAGAGAATCACATCATCCAAGCGATTCAGGAATTCCGGGCGGAAGTACTCTTTGAGAGAGTCCGTCACTTTGCTTTTTACCTGCTCGTAGCGCTCGTCTTCCGTGGCAGCGCCGCCGCTTGCGAATCCCAGCGATGACATTTTGTCGATGTGCTCGGCGCCAATGTTCGAGGTCATGATGATGACGCAGTTCTTGAAGTTTACTGTGCGGCCCTTTGCGTCGGTAAGGCGACCGTTGTCGAGAACCTGGAGCAAGATGTTGAACACTTCGGGGTGCGCCTTTTCGATTTCGTCGAAGAGGATGACCGAGTACGGGCGGTGTCGCACAAGCTCGGTGAGACCACCGCCTTCGTCGTAGCCGACGTATCCGGGCGGCGAGCCAATCATTTTCGAAACGGAGTGCTTCTCCATGTATTCCGACATGTCGACGCGAATGAGCGATTTGTCGGAATTGAAGAGGAATTCAGCGAGCGCACGCGTGAGCTCCGTCTTGCCAACGCCAGTAGGACCGAGGAAGAGGAACGAGCCAACAGGGCGATTCGGGTCCGCGATACCGGCACGCGAACGCTTGATCGCGTCGGAAACTTTCTGGACCGCCTCGTCTTGTCCGACAATGCGCTTTTTGAGTTCGTCTTCCATGCGCGCCAGTTTTTCTGCTTCTTCTTCGAGCATGCGCGAGACCGGAACACCCGTCCAGCGTGAGACAACGCCCGCGATGTCTTCCGCAGTGATTTCTTCCTTGAGTACGCGGCGCGTCTGCTGAAGTTTTTTCAGGCGCTTTGTCGCCGTTTCAATTTCACGCTCAAGAACCGGAATGCGTCCGTAACGGATTTCGGCGGTCTTGGTTAGATCACCGATCGATTCGGCGCCGTCGGCATCGATTTTGGCTTGTTCGAGTTCGCCTTTTGCTTTTTTGATTTCAGCGAGCGTTTCTTTTTCGTTCTTCCATTTCATTTCGAGTTCGCGAGTCGCATCGCGCAAATCCGCAACCTCCTTTTCGATCGCCTTCACGCGCGTCTGCGCTTTTTCAACGCCCTCTTCGGCCTCTTTCTTGAGTGCTTCACGCTCGATTTCGAGGCGGGTGATGGTGCGGTGCGCTTCTTCGAGCTGCGGCGGCATATTTTCGAGCGAAAGACGCAATGCAGAGGCAGCCTCGTCGATGAGATCGATAGCTTTGTCCGGCAGGAATCGCTCCGTAATGTAGCGCGTCGAAAGTTGCACTGCCGAGACAATCGCGTCGTCGGTGATGTGTACGCCGTGGTAGAGCTCGTAGCGCTCCTTGAGACCGCGCAAAATTGCAATCGCGTCTTCGACGGTCGGCTCGTTGATGTAGACCGGCTGGAAGCGGCGCGTGAGTGCCGGGTCGTGTTCGATGTGCTTTTGGTATTCTTTCAAAGTGGTCGCACCGATGACACGAATCTCGCCGCGCGCGAGCGCGGGCTTCAACATGTTGGATGCATCCATCGAGCCTTCGGCAGCGCCAGCGCCAACGAGCGTGTGGATCTCGTCGATAAACAGAATGATTTTACCCTCGGAGCGTTCGACTTCGCGCATGACCGCTTTCAAGCGCTCTTCGAATTCACCGCGGTATTTGGTACCGGCAATGAGCAGCCCCAAGTCGAGCTGGATCAATTCTTTGCCGCGCAAACTCTCCGGCACATCGCCTGACGCCATGCGTGAAGCAAGACCTTCTGCGACCGCAGTTTTACCCACGCCAGCTTCCCCGATCAAAATCGGATTGTTTTTAGTGCGGCGCGAGAGAATCTGAATGACGCGCGTGATCTCGGTGTCGCGGCCGATGACGGGGTCGAGCTTGTTTTCGCGTGCGCGATCCGTGAGCGAGCGAGCAAAGCGTGTGAGCGCGCGGGGCTTGGTAGAACTTTCCGCATCGCGAATCTTCCCCTCTTTGATGTCGGTGAGGACGCGAGCGAGTGCGGTGCGATCGATCCGGTAGCGCGCGAGAATGTCGGATGCGGGGCCCGGGTGCTCCGTGATTGCAAGAAGAAGGTGTTCCGGCGAAACGAATTGATCATTGAAGGACGCCGCGATGCGCGGAGCTGCCTCGAAGACGCGCACCAACTCCGGCGTGAGGTAGAGCTGGAAACTCGGCGAGACGGTCGTCGCAGCGCCATTGCCCTCGATAATTTCGAGGACCGAATCCGTGAGATGTGCGACATCGATCTCGATTTGCTCGAGCATCGGGAGCACCATCGATTCTTCCTGCATGAGAAGTGCGGCGAGGAGATGGAGCGTCGAGACCTGGTTGTGACCGCGCTCGACGGCAAGCTGATGGGCTCGATGCACCGCCTCCTTTGCCTTTGTTGTGTAGTTGTTGAAGGGAGTTGCCATAGATACGTATTATACACTAATTTTGACTTTTTGTTACATTCGTTTTATTGACCGCGGAGACGATAAGCGCTGCAGGGACAAATCCTGATGCTGCAGATGTGCCCGAGACGGAGGTGCGTACACCAATGACGTTTCCTTGCGTATCAATAAGCGGAGTGCCAGGTAGAATCGATGAAGCATCGACATTTGTTTCGATAATCGCGGGTGATCCGGAATCACCGGCATCGATTGCGGTGATGATCCCCTGCGTAATGTGCGGAGAATTTTTACCACTGATCGCAACCACCATCGTCCCAAGATCTTCGGAAGATTTATTGATGAGCGCAGGAACCCACGCGATCGCTGTTGACGTGGCCGGAGAAAGATAGAACAAGCCGGAAACGCTATCGCGCGTGGTGACCGATGCGAGTACTGAGCCGCTCGATGTTTCTACATTCGCGTTGGAGTACCCATCGAGTACGCCACCGTCTGTGACAACCGTACCCGCTGCATCGATGACAACGCCAAGCCCAAGGAACGTGTGGCTATCGTCTGCACTGTAGAGATGCACGATCGAGGGCGCTACCGTCTTTACCGCCTGTGCGATGAGATCGGATTCATTCACCACAACCGTTTTTTCAATCGCGGTCGCGGCGCTCGCCTGGCCTTTGGGTGTCGTCGAGGCGACAGTCTCGATCGTGTGTTCGATGACGCGGTTGACCGTCTGCGCGATTGCCGGCGGCGCCTGCTGCATCAAGGAAACTGTCACGATGCCCGTTGCAATCGACGTAACGAAACTGACGAGGAGGGTGAGGAGGACAATCTGGGACTTTGTCAGCTTCTCAATGTCCATGCGGGCACTATAGCACCAGAGTGTAAAAAATAAACGGCCGCATTCTGGGGATGCGGCCGCCGCTTTGTTTTCAGAGAGCAGCAAATGCTGCGGCTAATATCCGGTACAACAGAGCGTTGTAGCTGAGCACCTCAGCAACATCTTCCTGTGTGCCGAAGAGAGCCGTAATCAAAGCCAGGAAAAGCACGAGCGAATGGAATGCCGCAAGCAGTGCAGGAAGTACGCACAGAAAACTCAAGTACCAATTCACGACCGCCATAAGCATGTGAGTCTCCGTTCTTACTGCAATCAATGTACAATCTTTGCCCTCTTTGTCAAAGCTCGCAGAAAATCTTCTATTTCATGCTGAGACGTTTTCCTCCCGAGCGAGATTCGGAGCGTGTGTTCAGCGCGTTCCGGGCCGCCACCGAGCGCCTCGATTACATGCGAGGCCTTCTCCCCTTCCTGGCACGCGCTTTTGGTGGAAACAGCAAAGCCCGTGTGGTCGAGCTGGAGCGTGAGGTATTCGGAATCCACGTGCGGGATAGAAATATTGAGCATATGCGGGAGCGCGTGCTTCGTATCGCCGTTGATGATGGAACCGGGAATTTGCGCGATGATCTCGCGCGCGAGATCATCGCGCATTTTCTGCAATCGCTTCGCTTCCGCGTGCCGTTCGTGTGCAACGACTTCAAACGCCGCTGCAAACCCTACAGCGAGTGCGACGTTTTCAGTCCCAGCTCGGAGCGCGCGCTCTTGATCGCCGCCGAGCACAATCGGCGCGAGGTTCACGCGATTGGAAATGTATAGTGCGCCAACGCCGTGCGGGCCGTAGAGTTTCGATGCGCTCAGACTCAAGAGATCGACACCGAGCGAATGTACGACAGTTGGTTCATACAGCGGTGCCTGCCCCGCATCGCTGTGCATAATAATCCGCGAGCCGTGCTCTTTCTCGTACGCATGCGCAACTTCAGTGAGAGCCCCGAGCTGCTGCACAACCCCGATTTCATTGTTGGCCCAGCCAATCGACACAAAGACCGTTTCCTGCCTCAGCGCAGTGCGCAAAATCTCCGGCGTGAAGATTCCTTTTTCGTTCGGCACAAGGTGCGTGACCGATCCGCCAAGTCGTTCGATCTCAGAAAAACTCTCCAAGACGGAGGCATGTTCGATCGCGCTCACGATCCAGTGCGTGCCCGAAAGGGTTCGCTTCACGCGCTCGAGATTGCGCGCATACCCAACGATCGCAAGATTATTGCTCTCGGTGAGACCTGAAGTAAACACGAGCTCGCGCGCTTTGCAGCCGAGAATTTTTGCGATTCGTTCGCGTGCATCTTGGAGCGCATGCTTCGCCTCGACTGCTTCAGCGTGAATGCCGCCGGGATTTCCGATGTATTTCTCCGCTTCTCGCATACGCGCTGCAGCTTCGGGCAAAAGCGGCGTCGCACTCGCGTAATCGAGATACGTGCGTTCTTTAGAAAATGGCCACATAGCGCCATTGTGCGGCTCGCGGTCACCTTTTGCAAAAGCCTCTCGCAGAGCTATACTTCCCCAATCGCCGCATATGGCCACCCACACCTATGTCTTCAGCGAAATCACAAGTCGTAGAGCGTCCGCCTGTTGTTGCGGTCTTGGGGCACGTCGACCACGGTAAATCGACACTTCTCGATTTCATTCGCAAATCGAATACCGTTGCAAAAGAAGCCGGCGGTATCACGCAGAAAATCGCCGCATACGAGATCGAGCGCGACTTGCCTGCGCATGCAGGACACGAAGGAGAGAAAAAGCGCATCACCTTTATCGACACGCCAGGCCACGCTGCATTTCAAGCGATCCGCCGCCGCGGTGCATCGGTTGCCGACATCGCGATCCTCGTCGTTGCTGCAGACGACGGCGTCATGGCGCAAACTCTCGAGGCACTCCAGGAAATTCGTGATGCGAAAATCCCGTTTGTCGTTGCGATCAACAAAATCGACAAACCCAACGCGGACGTGCAGCGCACGATCTCATCGCTGCTCGAGCAGAACGTTTTTTTGGAAAAGTACGGCGGTGATGTGCCCTGGGCAGCAATTGCCGCCAAGCAAGGCACCGGTGTCGACGAACTCCTCGACCTCGTACTTCTCGTCGCGGAGGTCCAAGAATTGAAAGGAGATGCCTCGCTTCCCGCCGAAGGTTACGTGATCGAAGCACACCGCGATCAAAAGCGCGGTATGGCAGCGACCCTGATCGTGAAAAACGGAACGCTCGAGAGCGGTATGTTCGTCCTCGCAGGGACAGCGCTCTCACCGGTACGCATTATGGAAAACTACGCAGGCAAAACGATTCGCGAAGCGACATTCTCATCACCCGTTTCTCTGATCGGTTTCGATGAGCTGCCGGAAGTCGGCGCATCGTTTAAAACGTTCGAGAAAAAGCGAGAGGCCGAAAATGCGCAAGAAGCGGCGCGCGCTGCCAAACCAAGAGCACACACGACCGTTGCTGCCGGTTCGGCAGAAGACCAGCAACGCTTTCTCATGCCGATCATCGTTCGCGCCGATTCGCAGGGCTCACTCGATGCGATTCTTTTCGAGCTTCCGAAACTGACCGACGAGCACTCCGGCATCAACATCGTGCAATCCGGCATCGGGACGATCTCGGAAAACGACATCAAGACGGCAATTGCATCTTCACAGGCAGCCTCCGTCATCGGTTTCAACGTCGGTGTCGACTCTGTCGCCGCGACACTTGCCGATCGCGATGGCATCCGCGTCGAGACCTTCGACATCATTTACAAAATGACGGAGCGCCTCGCGGAACTCTTGAAAGAAACGCGCCCGAAACGCAGCGTCGAAGAAATCGTCGGCCGCGCAAAAGTCTTGAAAATCTTCTCCAACCGAAAGGACGAACACGTCCTTGGCGGCTCGGTGCACAGCGGCTATCTTGCAAAAGGCGGGAGCGTCCGCGTTGTGCGCCGTACGATTCCCTTGGGGGCCGGCAAAATCGTCAACATTCAGACCAACAAGCAAAATGTTGACCGCGCGCAGGAGGGCTCCGAATTTGGAGCACAGATCGAAGCGCACTTCGAGATCGCCGCAGGCGATATGCTCGAGTGCTTTACCACGCATATAGAATAAGAATACGTATGGGATCGAAACGAGAGGAGCAAGTTTCTCAAATGATTGCACACCTCGCGGGAGATTTTCTCGCGCGCGAATCCAACCGTCAGTCGCTCATGACGGTCACGCGTGCTGATGTCTCGCCCAATTTCAAACACGTCACGATCTTCGTCTCCGTATTGCCCGAGAATTTGGAAGAATCCGCACTCGCATTTGCCAAGCGCGAACGCAGCGCTTTTCGCGACTACGTGAAAAAGCACTCAAAACTCCATCCCATTCCGACTGTCGATTTTGAAATCGACTACGGGGAAAAGAATCGCCAGCGGATCGATGATTTAACGCGCGAGTGATGATATAGTTTGCAGCGTTCGACGGCCACATGGCGAAGTAGCAACGCGGCGGTCTGCAAAACCGCTATTGGGTGGGTGCAACTCCCACTGTGGCCTCAAATAGAAGACCTGTTGCTGCTGCATCATTTGGTCAATTCTTTGGCTAGTAATCGCGCTTTTTTCTACGGTTGGTTTTTCTGCGCAAGCACTCCCTTTTGCTGATCGATCCACTGGTTGCCCACGGGTTGCCCAAAATCTGCATTTAAGGCTGTTTTTGGGTTCAACATGTCGATCGCCGCACGTAACGTCGATGGCGCTAAATGCGCATATCGCATCGTTGTCGTGATCGTCGAATGTCCCATGAGCGCCTGCACGGCCGTGAGAGGTACTCCGCGCATCACCAATTGCGATGCAAACGTGTGCCGCAAGGTATGCCAACCTATCTTGCGTAGTCCCGCTTTGTTTCGTACATGCTCTAATCGACACGATAGACGGAAGCTGTTGAAGGGGCCACCGTCTGCACCCGCGAACGCGTACCCTGTATCCTTTTTCCGCTTGAACAGCGCCTCGTATACGTCGGAATCGAGTGGAATGTGCCGCTCACGATTGCTTTTCGGGGTCACCAGCTCTTTTGTGTAATCACACTGCGAGTGTCTCACAGTGAGCATCCGATTGTGCCAGTCTATCGACGACCATTGAAGGCCTTTGAGCTCGCCCAGCCGCATCCCAGTGCGCAGTGCGACAAGGATCATTTCGCGCACTACACCATCAGCATGGGATAGTAGTAGACCGCACTCATCGGATGATAGATGATCTGTTTTCGGCGGCGGGCACTTAAGCCATGCGATTTTCGGCGGTGCACCTGGAAGTTCAAGCCATTCGTATGCGGTCGTAATGCACTTCCTGAGCACTGTAAGGTGATTGTTCACCGTCTTTCGAGATACGCCTCTTTTGAGCTCGTGTGCCTTGTATTGCTCGATGTGGTGGGCAGTAATACCCTCGACAGACATTTTCCCGAAGAAAGGCACGAGTGATGATCGCAGAATTGTTTGTTTTGTCTTTTGCTCGGAGAACTTGTTGTTTGAAACAACATATTCCTCAAACCACGAGCGCGCGAATTCCTCAAAAGTCTGGACTTGTTGAGAGTTGTTACCGGTTTGATCTATCGGTTCTCCCCGAGTTAGACGTTGCCTAAGAGTTGCTTCGTACGCCTGTGCACCCGCCTTTGAGTTTTCCGGGCTGCGTTTGCGATAACGAGTGTAGGCGAAACGGAAGTCGACCCACCAGGATTTTTTAATAATTCGTACTGCCATATAGGTTTATCTCTCGATCGATTCGACCCGATGGCGACTCAGATATCCAATGATGTCTGCTTTGGCAAAACGGACGCGGCCACCAACCTTGATGAACGGAAGATGTCGTCCTTGTTGCAACCGACGTACACTCACCTCGGAAATCCTGAGTAGCTTTGCCGTTTCCGCAATCGTCAACAACTCAATTTGAGCCGAATCAATCGTTGTGGTGTCAAAGAACGGTACAGAATCGGCAGAAACGTCTGCCGACAGGCCTTTCAAGTTTAACACTGGCACTATCCTCGAGCTCGACATATCAATACTCGATTACGTCGGGGATGCTGACCGGATGTCGATCGTAGTAGTACTGCAAAGCTCGAACAACAAACGCGCCCATTTTCAGCCCGTCAAACGTCGAATGCAGTTTCAATTTGCGATGATCTCTGTTGGGAATTCGTACCTGCGCGGTTCTTTTCTGTGTATTTGTCGACATAGTGCTCTCTTACCCTGGTAATCTCCCTCTCTCACTCCCTCTCCTCCGGCACGGTTATCCTTGAATCCGTATTCTGGCTTCCTTGCTCCCTCCCGTAAGAGTCTCGTCTTACTCAGAGGTGTGGGACTTTTCCGTGTGGCGACGCTTCGTTTTCTGCGCCGCGTGCCGTCTGGGTCGGTCGTTTCGATCGGTCGTACGCACACTCTTGCTGATTTAGCCGTCAGCAAACCCGCGCGTATGGGTCCTTCTCGGCTGCGTGTAAGTTTCCGCCGAGGGGGAAAAGTATCAATTGCTATTAGCGAGACAACGTGCACGTTCATGTCCGAAAACGCTTTCGGAGAAAAGCAGTTCAATACGATTGCATTTGAGGATTGTCATAGATGTATTAAGCTGTGTAGCACATACCCAATATCAAGCCTTTACTGGCTAGTGCCTAAACCATCGCTTCGGCGGTGGCATGGCATGAAATCGCAGAGTACAGAAAACCCGTCATTCAGGGCGTACTCTGCGTTATAGGGGGAAACTCCTATAGGGCCGCAAGGCCTCCTGGTGGCGGGCTTTGTGTTGGAAGCCCCCACATTACAAGCCAACATATTTTATATGGGAATCGGTTTGACTATCGTCGTTATTCTTGGAGTTATTGGAGCAGTTGAGTTGTTTTCTCCGAGTAGTTATACGAACACAATCGACGGAAAAGAACGTCGCCGCAGAGAGCTTATCGAAAGACAGGAAGAAGTGGATAAAAATCGATATGGCGACTATAGCGAAAAACCCTCGACCGAATAAAGACTTTTATTTCAACCTTAATTCGGCTAGTTCGGCTGCAACTCGTTCTGCGATGACCACAAGGTTCGTATCGCCAAGTCCGGAAACATGCTCGCCCTGGGAAGTGACGTCAACGCTCTGCGATGCGCGCCCCCACGCGCGATCGAACAGCTCGCGCGCGGCCGCTGTATCGCCGCTCTTGGCCTTCGCGATCAATGCTTTCCCAATAGGCCCAATTTCGCTCGACACCATCTCAGCCAGTTGTCGTCGGGCTTCTTCGGCCCGCACAGCTGCATAGCCTTTCTTGCGCCCTGCCCCAGCTCTTTTACCGCCTTTCATTGATATCAATCAAACTACTAATGCCCCGAGAATCAAGGGCGATAATGTCACATGTTCTCTAATTAAAGAAACGTGGAGTGATAAATTAATTTAGGGTAACTATATAGTTCCCGGCCACCCCTGTTTCTCCACTGAGCCAAAAGACCTCTGTGTGATATTGTAGTAGTGGACTGGCTCAACCGCCTTGTGATATTTCCTTGTGCTAAAAACACACGGCTCTGTTGCAGCGAGGAGAAATCCTCGTGTCTGGGTCAACACATATGCGCTGACATAGTTAGCTCTTGCGGGCATCGAGGTAAGCCACCTCATTAAATATTTGGCGCGCCCAATATGGAAAACGCGACGCGCACCCACCAAAAAGCCCCTTTTGGGGGCTTTTTGGTTATCGCTGTTTCTATTCAACACCTCAAAATGAGGATGATGTATACTCACGCGAACCGGCTCGCGAATGACCCCTCGTAGGCCGGGATCAGAAATCGCCACTACCAAGCTTGATGGTGGCGATTTCTTTTTAAGGTCAATGTGAAGTTTAGGAAGTTTAGCTTCAATTGCACTAAACTTTATAAAGTGTTTGAATTCTGGGACATGAAAGCCGCAAAGAACCCATTTGCTCCAGGAGCTGGAACCCAACCGCCGGAGCTTACCGGACGTTCAGGGAATCTAAAAAGCGTGGAAGTGGTTTTGGAAAGAGTAATTTCAGGTAAATCGGTTCGAAGCGTTTTACTGATAGGTCTCCGTGGAGTTGGGAAAACAGTTCTTCTTAATCGAATCCATAAAATGGCTGAGGAAGAGAATTATGAAACAGTCTTTATTGAAACACCTGAGGGTAAACCGCTCGCAGAGTTGTTGGTTCCACACCTCCGTCAGGTCCTACTGAGACTCGACCTAGTCGAGGGATCGAAGGAAAAGTTGCGCAAAGCGATCGCTGCTCTTCGAGCATTTGCATCTACATTTGAAATTAAAATCGGCGATTTAGGAGTTGGCGTACGTGCACCTGGTCTCGCAGACAGCGGCTCCTTAGAGGCGGATATAATAGACTTACTAGTCGCGGTTGGTGAGGCGGCACAAGAAGCTTCCACAGGTGTAGCGATTTGCCTCGATGAATTGCAATACATTGCATCGAATGAGCTGGCAGCACTGCTTGCTGGTATACACCGTATTGGTCAAAAGAATCTACCACTCGTGTTTTTTGGTGCTGGATTACCGCAACTAACAGGACTTTCAGGAAAAGCAAAGTCATATGCGGAGCGTCTTTTTGAATTTCAGAAAATTGGCCAGTTGGACGAAGACGATGCCAAACTTGCATTAAGAGAGCCAATTGAAAAAGCTGGTGCTTATATTGATGATGATGCATTGGAATACATATTCGAAATCACGGAGGGTTATCCCTACTTTTTACAAGAATGGGGCGCGCACGCTTGGAATCGCGCTCTGGGGTCTCCAATTACTATCGAAGATGCGCGTGCCGCCACAGAGGATGCAATTAACACACTTGATGAGAGTTTTTTTCGAGTTCGTTTCGATCGTCTTACAAAAGGTGAGAAGGAATACCTGCGTGCAATGGCGGAGCTTGGGCCTGGTGCACATCGCTCGGGCGACATAGCAAAAGTACTAGGCAAATCCGCGCAGACAGTTGCGCCAACACGTGCAAATGTGATCTCTAAAGGTATGGTTTACGCCCCCGCATATGGAGATAACGCATTTACTGTACCGAAATTTGATGAGTATATGAAACGAGTAATGCCCGAATTCAAACCAGCTAAACAGAGAAAACCGTCTGAAACCAAAAAGTGAAATCGATACTGGAACCAAAATATGGTACCTGTTTTTGGTTTCCGTAATGTCTTCGCGAGCACGCGGGCATCACCATGCTTTGTACCAGTAAATACACCCATCTCGGAGAGTTCTAATTTAGTGACTAGGTTTTAATCTTATGCGACCCACATCTGGTAAAAGTTCAGTATCCAAAAGTTCAAGTGATTCGAAAATATTTCCGGGAAACGCAAAGAAATGAACAGCGGGAGGAATCTTGCCTTTACCGACCAGTGCAGCGCGATATGTCTTAATTGATTGTTCTAGTACTGAAAGCAGGACGCGGGCAGGAAATTCCACTAACTCGTACTTACCATGATAGTCGGAGTATACTGGTTTCCAGTACACCTCTTTCTCGCTGAAGAAGCGTTGCTCATCCAAGATGACTGTGGCCCCATGAATCGATTCAGATCGAAAACGTTGATAAAGTATGCTGCTGATTTTCATTCGCTCTAAGAGTGGGGCTAGGGCGTGAGGTAAGTTATTTGCAATTTTCTTTAGTTTTGTATGTTTGGCACGCTCTGCAATTTTATTTTGAAGTGACGTTGCATTAACAAATCGCTTGCCAGCGTGTTGCCCGGGAATTGCTCGGTACTCGCGCTTAATGATTCTCATGAGTGTGCCTAAGAGAACGTCAGAGTCCTTTAGTGTCACGGGTAACCCTGCCTCGTCCAACAGATGAATTATCGGTTCATCCAATCTCGAAAAAATATGTACGCGGCCCGGGGAAGGAATCATGCCCTCAAGAAGCCATCGGTGGTAGCCTAATTCGTAATAGAGATCTCCGACACTTATGGAACTGAGCAGGTCTCGGTGACCGGCATACGCCGTAACGAATGATGTGAATGCCTTCCTACTCGGCATGTCGTCTTTGGCGGCATCTGACGCAAGAGCGTCTAGCCGTGCACATAACAATATGAGTACCTCAATGGGATTCTTCCGATCTGTAATAAGCTTAATGGCCAGATCGAGTGTTCCATTAAAATTGGCGAAGTACCTGTCCAGAGCATCCTCAAGCCTATTGTTAGCCAATTGCTTCATAAGTCCATGATACTTCGATTCCAATGTGCGCGCTGCTCTAAGAGCTAAGTCACATGGAACAGAAATATGGTACCAGTTTCCGGTTTCTTGAAATACCCACGTATCCGAGCAGCCTCACCACTTTTCTGTACCGTCCTGCGCTGGTAATACCGCGGTTGCCCACGGGTTGCCCGTAAAGTGATGAGGTGTGTTCGGTTTTGATCTATGTGCGAGCACGAGGATCGTTTTGATTTTCGATGAATTATTTAGGATCTGAGCGAATAGTTGTTTGTTTTGGCGCTAACTTCGAGATACTCTAGGAATGTAGCCATTTTGGTGCAACTCCCACTGTGGCCTCAAAATAGGATATATTGATCGTCACCGCCGGGATGATGGAATGGTAGACATAGGGGACTTAAAATCCCCAGACCGTAACAGGTCGTGAGAGTTCGAGTCTCTCTCCCGGCAAAGAAACTGCAGTCTCCAACAGCGTCGGATTTTCAAATGCAAAAAGTATTGTAGAATGCCGCTACAACCGCCCATAGCTCAGTTGGTAGAGCAGTCGCCTCTTAAGCGAACGGTCCCAGGTTCGAGCCCTGGTGGGCGGACACGAACAAATTCGCACTCTACACGACGTTTTTTTGGTTCGTTTTTCACCCCGCAGCCATTGTCGCGTATCTGGTATACTAAAGTTACACGGCTTCTTTGCGTGTGAGAGTCTATGAAAAGACCCTTCATGCCGAGCCTTAAAATCGTACTCGCTATTGCGCTGCTGTTCATCGCGTATTTTGCAACAGCCCTCTTGGGACTCAGTTTCTATCCACAAAACTTCTCAACGTATCTGTGGCCGCCCGCCGGAATTGCACTTGCGGCGCTTTTGCTTTTCGGGTATTCGCTCTGGCCGGGCGTTGCACTCGGAGCGCTTGCCGTTGCAATTTCAATCGGACTCTCTCCAATCGCAGCAATTTTCAGCCTTACCGGCGCCACGCTTCAGGCACTCGTTGGTACCTGGCTGCTGCGGGATTATTTCAAAATTGAATATTCTTTTGGCCGACTGTACGATACGGTCGTATTTCTCTGCGTAACAATCGGGATCGCGCTGATTCATGCGCTCCTTGGGTCTGCGGGGCTTGTGATTGATCATGAGATTCCGAGACAAGCTTTTTCAAATGCGTTTGGTGAACGCTGGGTCGCCAACACGTTGAGCATGCTCGTCTTCACACCACTCATCCTCACGTGGTTTACGTTTGGAAAAACGATCAAACGCCCCGTGCAAATTTCAGAACGCCTCCTGTTTATTTTATTTTTGTGCGTTGTCGACACACTTGTTTTTGCATCTCCATACGGATCCGAGCACCGCTACACAGCCTACCTCGCGGTGTTCCCGCTCATGTGGTCGACGCTCCGTTTTGGCCCGCGCGGAAAAACGACTGCGATTTTTCTCACCGCATGTATTGCAATGATAGCTACCGTATTCGGGCGTGGTCCGTTTGCTATGGACGACATTGTGAGCGCCCTCATATCCGTGCAGACGTTCGTCGCAACTGTTACGATCATTTTCCTTCTCTTCGCAGCTGTCGAAGAAGAACTTACGCGAGCCCGTGCCGAGCTTGAAGAATACGTAGACAAACTCGAACACGCGCTCCAGGAGACGCGCGACGGGAAGCCGAGCGATCTTCCAGAGACCGAACTGTCGCAGTAGAAAGAATGTGCTACTTTAAAGCGCACGGGCGAGTGGCGAAATTGGTAGACGCGCCAGCCTTAGGAGCTGGTCTCGCAAGAGGTGGGAGTTCGAGTCTCCCCTCGCCCACAAATTTGACACACTGAGCGAATTACTGACTAAAAAAGTTCCCGCTCGGATTTACGTTTTGAATCCGGCTCGTATCGGGACCACTAAAGGCATTGAGTCCAAAGGTGTTGTTGAGGAGTGAGATGATGCCATACGTAGAAAACATAATCACCATTCCCAGAACGCCGTAAATCATATGCCGCTTGCCATCCCCTGTCTGCCCGCCCTGGATAAGGCTAATGAGAAACTCCACCAAACCCCACACAAAAAACATAAACCCGGCCGCCGCCAAAATGAGCAGCGCCGGGTTGATGATTTGATCCGTGAATCTCCCTACGACATCTCCGACAGACATGGGAGCTCACGCGGGATTAGTAGCCGGGGTTGATTTGGATGCCTTGCGGGATGACCGGCGTCGTCGAAGTGACACTAAAGGTCGACTGCAAGAGACGGATAATTCCCCAGATCGAGACCATGACGAAGATTGTAATGACACCGTACATCATCATTTTCAATTGTTCCTTCTGTTTTTCTGCATTGCCGGCATTGAGGACGTAACGAATCAAACTGTAGAAGAACACGACGATAGCGAGCGTAATAAGAAGCCCGATCAACGCATTCAAGAGCTGATTGAAGAATCCGAGCGTATTGAGAAGCGTCTGAGCAGATGCGAGCGCGGGCAAGGCGAGAGTCGCGGCAGCGAGCGCTGAGGTCGAGATAATCCGTGCACGCATAGAGAAATGTGTCATGTACTTTAGATTAAGAATACCTTCATGCTATCGCTCCCACCTGGAAACTCAAACGACGCCTGTGGATATCAGTGCTCCGGCTTTTTATCGTCTGTTTTCTTTTCTTCCGGCATGTTGGCAAGCCCCCACAATACAAGGATGATAATCGCGACACCTATGACGTAGAGCGTCGCGCTCGTGTGCGTCTGTACAAACTCAACGACACCGAGGATGAGCACGAGCGTAAAGAGCGTTGCAACCCCCCACTGCATGATCTTGATCGCGCGGTCGCGGTACACGTTGCCCGAGGTGCCGAGGCCGCGAAACCATGCGAGAAGGCCCGCGAGCATCATCAAAATCGATGCGACCAAGACGATTCCCACGACAATGTAAAAAAGTCCTGCGACTTCGCTCAGGAAATCGGTGGTAGATGATGCGAATGCAAGAGTCGGCACTGCGGCGATTGCAAAGGGTGCGATGCGCGTGATGAAACGCATACTACTGGAGCTGTCCAAACGAACAATTGTTAAATCCATTGCAGTTGCTAGCGCCCCCACCAGAACCACCGATGCCGGTCGTTGGATTGGCACCAGAACCGAAAATCGTGCCTTGAAAAAGACGTACGATTCCCCAAATTGAGACGGCCATAAAAATGATCGCGATGCCCCAGATTACGCGCTGTTTGAGTTGCTCGCGGCCGCGTTCGCTTTTCATCAAAGAGCTTGAAATCCCCCAAAAATACAAAACGATCGCGAGCACGATGAGATCGGTCGTCACGTTGCCGAGGACGCCTGCGATTTGATTCGCAAGATCCTTAAATGTGCTCGGGGCCGCGGCGAGCGTGAGCTCGGGGCTTGCAATAGCGACAATCGATGCGACGAGAATCCGCTTTCTCATGTGCCGACAACATTTGAAACCGTGGCGCCCAGAAGCGTCGCGAGCATCCACGCACCGAGTACAAAAAAGGCGCCGATGAGGACGTAAACCAAATTGCGCTTTGCATCAGCCAATTTTCCGGGATTACCGCGCGCTACGACAAAAAGAAAACCTGCGTACACGATCCAAAGCGTGAGGATCGGGAGACAAATTTGCACGACCGCTTTCAAAAAAGCGGCAAGAAACGACGGGATGTCGTTGAATTTCGTCGGGTTATTGAGTTGCTGACCAAACGCGATTACGGGTACGAGAAACGCGAGTGCCCCTGTTGCGATGGATGAGATTTTGCTGCGCATAGTTATTGAGTTGGCGGTTGCTCTTGATCGAGAATGTGCTGAATCTGCTGATTTGCCCGGCCGATTGCATCGACGACTTGGATCGCACCGCTTTCGGTGTCTTCAATCATACCCTGAAAAATCGGGTCGGTTTGGCTCGGGTCTGGGTCTTGCCACGAGCGTACAAGGAGCGCTTGTTTGTCGTAGAGATCTTGGTACCCCTGCGGCGTCGATGTAGCAATAGCATCGCGACGCGCCGGAGCAAGCCCGAGCGTCTGTGCGAGCGTTGCATCGACTTGCGCAGAGGCGATGAGGTACGAGACCGTGAGCGCACCGGTTCCGTTTTTGGCGGTTTTGGGTATCGCGAGCGCATACACAGCGCCGCCGTCGATCGCGTTTGTGGCTCCGCGGATCTGCGGCACCGGCGCGACCGCGTAATTGAGGTTGGGATTTGTTGCACGGATCAATCCCTCTTCGCTCGCATAGCCGATGTACATTGCGAGTTCGCCGGAAGCAAATGCTTGGCGCGCGTTGGGAAGCGAATCGTTCCAGGTGTAGTCGCTCTGCGCAGGATTTGCGAATTCCGTATAGAAGCGCAGCGCATTTTGCGCCGCTTGCGAAGATCCGCCGCCCTGCGTGAGCGCAGCCTGCACTTGTCCGTTGCTATTCAATGCGGTAATTTGCCCGCCTGCCTGCATAATCAACATCGCGAGAATGTCTTTTGCACGGTCAATATTTTTGTATGTGCCAAGCGCGATCGCACTGCGCTGAATCACGCCCGCATCGTCTTTCTGCGTGATCTGTGCGGCCATAGCGGGCACCTGATCCCAGTACTGCGGCGGCTGTGCGATCCCCGCCGAAGAGAGCATGTCGCGGTTCCAGTACAAAACCAAAGGATCAATAAGGATCGGGACGCCGACGGTCCCGCTTTGCGAGAGAAACGGATTTGCCGCATCTGCGAACGTTGCCTGGAATTGGGACTGCGTGAGTTGGCTCGTTGGAATTACGAACACTTTCGGCGCATCAAAGAGCGCTTGGTCCCCGCGCATGATGAACATGTCTGGCCCTGTACCGCTCGAGAGCGCATTGGCGAGCGTCGCATCAAAATTGGTCGGGTCTTTCTGGGAATAACTTACCTGCAAAAGGCGCTGGTCGGTATCGGATGCTTTTTGGATTACCGTTTTTACGGTGGTTTGATTGAAGGTTCCCCAAATGGAGACGGGTCCAACGCCCCCGTTACCATTCCCGGCGGTCGCGAGCGCAAAAATGAGGACCGCCCCGACGCCGAGCGCAGCGAAAACCGCGAGGAGAACGATTTGGAACGATGAAAGGCCTTTCCCCATAGTTTAGAGATGGATTGGTCGCGCAGCGAGACCCCAGTGGTGTGCGCCGGCAGAAAATTCTTCTTCCGGGGCAAAGCCGCTGCGCAAAAGAAAATCTCCGGCTGCTTTTTTCGTCACAACATCACCCTTTCGCGGGCCCATGCCGCCGAAAGAATCGGACCAATCGATCACGACGAGTGTGCCGCTCTTTTTCAAAATGCGGTGCGCTTCTTTCAAAACGGCCATCTTGTTAGGCACTTGAAACAGCAGATTTGAAATGAGAACGAGATCGAGACTCTGGTCTGCGAGACGCGTTGCATTGTGCTGCTCCAAGTCCGCCCAGATGATCTTGACCGTGCTGTAACCGCGGCGCATCGCTTCATTGTGAATGCGACGCAAGAGATCCCGCTGAACGTCGATCACATACACGTTGCCGGAAGTTCCGAGCGCTTGCGCAATCGGCCACACGTATGCACCCGAGCCCGCACCAAAATCCGCAACAGACATTCCCGGAGTGAGGCGCAGCTGCAGAACGTTGCGCGCGGGATGCGCGAAGCCGCTGGTGGCGTGCAAAGGATGAGCGTGCGCGGGGTGCGCTTCCATGTGTATCAGTATATAGCAAGCGGCGCGGCCTTCGGCCGCGCCGCACACATTTCTGTGGGGAAAATTACGCTTCCGCTGAAGCGGCAAAAACGATAAACGACGCAACCGCATCCCCGTCGCGCAACTTCATGACACGAACGCCCTGCGTCGCACGCGAAAGTGTCGGGATTTCGTCGAGCCCCGTGCGGATCGTCTGCGATTTTTTCGACATCGCAACCAATTCGCCGTCTTCGGTGAGAACGATCGCACCGATGAGCTGTTTGGTTTTCGCAGTGATCGACATCGTTTTGATACCCGAGCCGCCGCGACCCTGCACTTTGTATTCGGAAAGTTTCGTCTTTTTGCCGTAGCCCGTCGAAGAAAGCACGAGAAGCTCCGCGTCTTTTGCTCCCTTTGGTACGATACCGGTCCCGACGACAAAATCACCCGTGCTCAGTTTGATCCCGCGCACACCCGCCGCCTGACGACCCATCTCGCGCACGTCGCCTTCTTTGAAGCGGATCGACTGACCTTTCGCGGTCGTGATCATCACGTCGTCGCCGCTGTGGACGAAATTCGCCGAGATGAGCGAGTCGCCCTTGTCGAGCGTGATTGCGATGAGGCCCGAACGGCGCACTTCTTTGAATTTATCTGCAGATGTTTTCTTGACCGTGCCGTCTTTGGTGACCATGACGAGCTCGAGATCGGCTGCAGCTTTCGTATCTTTCGGCATCGCGAGAATCGAAGTGATCTGCTCGCCTTGCTCGAGCGAAATGAAGTTCATGATCGACTTACCTTTCGTCGCGCGGCGACCTTCCGGCAATTCGTACATCTTGATCTGGTACGCTTTGCCGCGGTCGGAGAAGAAGAGGAGATCGCAGTGCGCGGAAGCAGTCAAAAATTGCGTGACGAAATCTTCCTCCTTCGTATCCAAATCGACGACGCCCACGCCACCGCGCTTTTGCCGGCGGTATTCGGAAGGATTCGTGCGCTTGATGTAGCCGCCTTGCGTGAGGACCAAGACGTAATCTTCGTCCGCAACCAAATCTTCCGCCGAGAGGATCGTCGCGGCGCGCTTCACGATCTTCGTGCGGCGCTCGTCGCCGTACTTTTCGATCACTTCGCGAATTTCGCCTTTGATGACGTCCATCATTTTCTTTTGGCTCTTCAAGAGCGACTCGAGGTACGCGATCAGATCCTGCACGTCTTTGAGTTCGTCTTCGATCTTCTTGCGCTCGAGACCCGAGAGGCGCTGGAGACGCATTTCGAGAATCGCATTGGCCTGGATTTCGGAGAATTTGAAGCGCTTCATCAACTGCATGCGCGCATCATCGGTGTCTTTTGATTTTTTGATGATCGCGATGATTTCGTCGATGTGGTCGAGCGCTTTCGAGAGACCAAGCAGGATGTGTTCGCGCGCTTTTGCCTTTTCCAAATCAAATTTGGTGCGCTTCGTGACGACTTCTTTGCGGAATTCGACGAAGTACTCGAGGATCGCCTTGAGCGACAACGTCTGCGGCACACCATCCACGAGCGCGACGACGTTGTAGTGGAACGTCTCTTCGAGTTGCGTGTGCTTGTACAGGTAGTTGAGCACCGTCTGCGCGTTGGCGTTGCTCTTGAGTTCGATCACGATGCGCACGTCTTTCGTCGATTCATCGCGAATGTCGCGGATGCCTTCGAGTTTTTTCTCGTGCACCAAATCGGCGATCTTCGTGATGAGGTCGGCTTTGACGACGCGGAATGGAATCGAGGTGACAATGATCTGGTAGTCGCCTTTTTTACCCTCGACGATCTCCGCCTCACCGCGCACCACGACCGGTCCGCGGCCCGTGCCATAGGCGTGCGCGATATCTTTGTGATTGAACGCGATGCAGCCTGTCGGGAAATCCGGACCCTGCACGAACTGGAGAAGATCATCGGTCGTCGCTTCCGGGTTGTCGATGAGGTGCACCGCCGCTTCGCACACTTCTTTCAAGTTGTGCGGCGGAATATTGGACGCCATACCGACCGCGATGCCGAGCGTGCCGTTCAAAAGAAGGTTTGGGATCGCAGCTGGGAGGACGGCCGGTTCTTTTTTCGTGTTGTCGTAGTTGGGACGAAAGTCGACGGTTTCTTTTTCGATATCGCGGAGCATTTCGCCCGCGAGGCGCGACATTTTCGCTTCCGTATAACGGTACGCCGCTGCGCCGTCGCCATCGATCGAGCCGAAGTTGCCTTGGCCGATGATCAAGGGGTAGCGCATCGTGAAATCCTGCGCCATTTTCACCATCGCATCGTACACGGCCGCGTCGCCGTGCGGGTGGTACTTACCGATTACATCGCCGACGACCGTCGCCGACTTACGCGTCTTTGCTTGCGCTGAAAGGCCGGCTTCGAGCATTGCGTAGAGAATGCGGCGGTGTACTGGCTTCAGGCCGTCGCGCACATCCGGAAGCGCACGGGCCGTGATGACGGTCATCGCGTAGTCGAGGTACGACTCACGCATTTCCTGAGAAATCGAGCGCGGAACGATGCCGATTGTGGAAGGCACAGACGCGGAATTATCCTTATTTTGCTCGTCTTTTCCGCGTGCCATGATTGCAGGATTTTAGCATAAAATGGGCCTCTTTTCAGTATTGACTAATCAATACGTAGGTGGTATAATGCTCGCAGATCAACTTTGGGAGAGACCCCATGCTGCAGTACCTCAAGCGCTTCTCACTGTTCCTCGCGCTCACCTATCTGGGCTTCATTGCCGCCGCCGTCAAGACGCTTGTCAATTTCGGCTTCGGTCCCGGGGAATCAATCCTCTTTCAGCTGGAACGGCTCACTGGACTCACCAACGATCCGATTCCGTTCTTCGCCCTCGGTTTCCTCGGGCTTGCGATCATTATCGCGACAACGCTCGCGACAATCTGGTGCGCAGTCGACGATATTGTGCGCGCGCATCGCAACCAGCACTTCACCAAACTTCCCAGCTGGACCTGATCTTTCCACGGACCGTCTTTCGAGACGGTCCTTTCTTTTTATTGACTCTAAGGTATGTACGTTATATAATATCAGCAGATCATTCAGTGGGGAGAACTCAATGGCGCATTGGTTGGATCGCTTCGTAGGATTTCTGGGGATCTCGTACTTCGTTATGATCGCGTACGAAGCGAGTCCACATCTCATGGATCCTAAAATCGGAGGTGTATGCAAAGCGACTGCAGTTACACTCGAGCCGTTCTTTACGAACTGGAGTGCTCATACATGGGCCTTCCATATGTTCGCGTTTGGCTTGGCGCTCCTCGCGACAGCGGCGGACGCGCAGATCGAAAAAATCGTGCAATGCATGCGCGATCGGATCTTCACGAAGCTGCCGAGTTGGCGCTAAGCACATTGTGGACCGTCTTTCGAGACGGTCCTTTCTTTTTGTCTGTTTAATTGCCCCACGAGGTGGTCGTCACTTGGTACGGGTCACTCGTCGCCTCTTCCACAGCCTGCGATTGCGGTTGATTACTCGCAGCCGATTGGTCGCTCGATGCACTTTGCGTTTGTTGCGTCGGTCGCACCGACGAATCAGGCGCGACGCTGTCGAGCGAGGCGAGGAAGTACACTACCCAACCGAGAAAAAGGAGCACTGCAATTCCGATAGCAACGGCCGTCGCGAACGCAGCTCTCTCTTCTTCCGGACGCTGACGCAATTTGTGGATTGTATGCCGTACAACCATTCCTATGATTGTAACACCACTACGTCTCCTTCTTTGCCTGCAAGGTCACGAGACTTGAGGGTAAGTTTTTCGACAGGCTTCACACCCTCATCTCCTGCCTCTTTCAAAAACTGCTTCAATGTTTTGTCGTCGTAGAGAATCGGAATCACGATCTTCGCCTCGAGTTTGACGGCGAGCTTCGCCGCTTCTGCGGGGTTCAAGGTGCCGTTGCCGCCGACTGGCGTAATAAGAATGTCGGGCGCGTCCATTTCAAATACATCGGAGGGCAACTGCGAGTCGCCGAGTGCGCCGAGGTAGAGAACCGACATGTCGTCAAAGATGAGCGAAAAGACGGTGTTGATCCGCTCTTCCCCGCCGTACGTCGATTTCGTTTGAAAACCTGCGGCCGTAATCTCTTTCACCTCGTACTCGCCAGGGCCGAAAATCACAAAGGGCTGTTTGTCGCCGCGACCCGCTTCTTCCGCACCGTTCATGTCGGGGTGGTTGAGCGGGATAAACGCGACATCGGCGCCGAAATTCGTCGGTTTGAGATTTTTCGACTGTTTGGAAATCGGAGAAAAGACGAGTGTCGTGTCTCCTGCTTGTGCGCGAATACTCGCCCCTTCGTGGAATGTGAGAATCATGGCAGGAGTATATCCTATTCCCGCTTCGTGTCGCGTTCCGCTTGCGCTTTGAGGAGATCACGGATCTCAGAGAGCAATTTTTCTTCCGTAGAAATCGGATCCGGCGGCGCGGCCTTTTGTTCTTCGTCTTGTCGGTGCTGCACGCGCTTGAGCATGTTCGAGAAGAGTTTGAAGACAATAAAAATGGAGAGACCGACAACGAGGAAGTTGATCGTTACCTGGATGAGGTGGCCGTACCCGACGACCAGCGCGGGCTGCGTCGTGGAGCCAACCTGCATCGCGGGGCGAATCGTGTAGCCCCAATGCGAGAAGTCGACGTTGTTCGTGCCGAGTGAAATAAAGGGTGTGATGATGTCGTTGACGAGCGAATTCACGATCGCGCCGAATGCATTACCCAAGACGACTGCCACCGCGAGCTGGAGTGCGTTGCCCTTTGAGGCGAACGCCCAGAACTCGCTGAAAAAGCCGCCGATCCGTTTTGCCGCCGGCGATCGTTCGAATTTTTCTTCTACTGAATTCATGAATCGGATCATATCACAATTGGCGAGGCTCGCGGCAGTTTGTTTTGGGGTGTCTCGCAGGCTGACGAGCCCACACGAGCTTGCCGCCACCAGTGCTGCCGCCAGACAGGGTTGCCTTCACGCTCCTCTTTATATATAGTGTCGAAGCCCCGCTCTGGGGCATATTAATTACAAGCGTAGCGTGCGCGGTTTATACTTCCCTGCCCTCAGTCTCGGTAGCGTAAGCAGGAAAGCACCGTCACCACTCTATACATGTCAGAAACAGCTGCAGTTGCTATTAAGAATGAGGAAAACGAAGTTGAAGTCAAACAAGAAGGTTTGATGGATCAGCTTTTGAAAAACGCCGGGAAACCCCCGATGTTCGACGACGTCGTCGAGGGTCCGGTCGTTGCGATCGGCCGCGCGAAGGTCTATGTGGATCTTCCGCCGTACGGCACCGGTATTATTTATGGCCGCGAGTACCTTTCGGCCCGCGAAACCCTCAAAAACGTAAACATCGGCGATCTCGTCACGGCGAAAGTCGTCGGCATCGAGAGCGAGGAAGGCTATATTGAACTCTCCTTGCGCGAAGCGCGTGCCGCGCTCATGTGGAACGAAGCCGAGCAGGCCATGCAGAAGAAGACCGTCTTCGAGCTCCCGATTGCAGATGCCAACAAGGGTGGTCTCATCATCCATTGGCAAGGCATCCAGGGATTCCTCCCCGCCTCCCAACTCTCACCGGCGCACTACCCCCGCGTCCCCGACGGCGACAAAGACAAGATTTTCTCTGAGCTCAAGAAAATGATCGGCCAGAAACTCGAGGTCATGGTCATCACCGCCAACCCGAAAGAGCAGAAGCTCATCTTCGGCGAAAAGGGCGCGGGCAGCTCGGAACGCTCAAACCTCGTCGAGAAATACCACGTCGGCGACGTCATGGAAGGCGTCGTCACCGGTGCGACCGAGTTCGGCGTCTTCGTGAAGCTCGAAGAAGGCCTCGAAGGCTTGGTGCACATTTCAGAAATGGACTGGGCGCTCGTCGAAAATCCGAAGACACGCTACAAAGTCGGCGAGAAGGTCAATGTGAAAGTCATCGAAATCAAAGACGACAAGATTTCACTTTCGATCAAGGCGCTCCAGGAAGATCCGTGGAAAGCAGCGGCCGCAAAGTACAAGAAAGACCAGAAAGTCGAAGCGGTCGTCATCAAGTACAACAAACACGGCGCGCTCGCGTCGATCGAGGAAGGCGTTGCGGGTCTCGTTCACGTCTCCGAATTCGGCAGCGAAGACGAATTGCGCGCAAAATTGGAACTCGGCAAGGTGTATCCCTTCACGATCACCTTCTTCGAACCCAAGGATCGCCGCATGACCCTGAAGCCGGCACTCTAAAATCAAAAGTGAACGAAGAAAAATCCCGCCCGAGCGGGATTTTTCTTTGCATGAATTTTTTGAAGTGCAATTAACCAAGCATTCATCGTCAATGCGCTAGAGTAATCCTCGAACCGCGCGTCGGCGGTTCGCTTACAAAACCAGAAATCTCTCATGCGTATCAATCTTCCCTCCAAGCACGATCCGAAGGACGACGAATTGCAAGAAGAGTAAGATGCAAAACGAAATCGCCCGGTGAAAACCGGGCGATTTGCCGTTTCTCTACTGATTGTACGTGTTCATCGCGATCTCGCGACCATCGAGCACGATCGACTCGATCGCGCTGCCAACGTCTTTGAAGAGTTTTTGTAAAATTTCGAGTTCCGCGGGTTTGAATCGCTTCAAAATAAAGTCGACAACTTCTTTTTCGCCCTGAGGTTTTTTCGTTTTGCCGCCGGGAGTCGTCGGCGACACCCCGATTCTGATGCGTACGAACTTTTTCGTCTTCACCGCGCGAATGATCGACTCCACTCCCTTGTGTCCGCCGGAGCCGCGATCAAAGGAGAGCTTGATTTTGCCGATCGGAAGATCCAAATCGTCGTATACAACGATCAAGCGTTCCGCCATTTTCTGGCTTTTGACGAATTGTGCGACCGCTGCACCCGATTTGTTCATAAATGTATCCGGCGCGAGCAAGACAACGAGCGATTTTCCGACCGCACCGCGATTCACGTGCGCTTTTATTTTTTTATCATCCTTCCACTCGCCGAATTTTTTTTGTTTTGCAAAAAATTCGAGTGCCATGCGACCTGCATTGTGCCGCGTGTTCACATATTCTTCTCCCGGATTCCCCAAACCAGTGATGATCCATGTCATTGTGCGCAATGATAACAGAAAAAAAGTTATCCACCATTACAACCACTTGGTGTCAACGTCATTCGGAATGTACAATGCCGCGCATGGAGAGTCCCGTGATGCAAAGTGGTCCATCACAGGAAGCGAAAAAAGAATCGCATCTCTCACTCGTTGTCTACACCATCGTTGCGCTCGGTCTCGCGCTCATCATTCGCTTCTTCGTCGCTGCTCCGTACGTTGTCGACGGCACATCGATGCTTCCTTCTTTCCAAAATTGGAACTATCTCATCATCGATCATGTTTCCTACGATTTCAGCGGGCCACAACGCGGCGACGTCGTCGTTTTGAAACTTCCCGAAGACACTTCGCGCAACTTGATCAAGCGTGTCATCGGGCTTCCGGGCGATACCGTCGTCATTTCCGGTCCCAAACCGACCGTCACGATCATCAACAGCGATCACCCGCAAGGATTTACCTTGAGTGAACCGTATATCGACCCTGCCAACTACGGCGGCGCGACTGATATGCGTGTCACTCTGGGCCCCGATCAATATTTTGTACTTGGCGACAACCGCGGCGTTTCGGCGGATTCCCGTCTCTGGGGCATTCTGCCACGCCAGGACATCGTCGGGCGTGTATTACTGCGATTGTATCCGTTTACCGAAATTGGAATTCTTCCGGGGCAGGCGCGCTACGACAGTGGCGTCGCAACGACTCCATAATACAAGACGCGATCAATGATCCGCCTACGAGATACCCGCCATCAAAACACCGCCAGCTTCCTTGGCTCGGCGATCCGCGTGGCGGAATACTACGGATTCGTTCCGTTTGAAGATGCTCTGAAGACCGCACAGCAGAGTATTGCGCGCGATCCGAGCCGCCGCCCGCCGGCGTTCGCAAAAAATGAAACTGAAATCGCCTTCACGCGCCGCGAAGAGCGTGCACTCGCAGCAGTTGCCAAGCGCGCAGCGCAATCGCTCCGGAGCGCAAACCCTCTTGAGCAACAAGCGCACCTCTTCTGGCGCACCACAGAGATCACCGGCTCTTTGCCGTCGATGTCGCTTGAGCTTCATATCCTCGGCGCACGCGGTGCAATCGCTGAAGCGCTTCTTCTGATCGTCGCTGGTGCAATCGCCGAAGAAGCCGGGCTCGCGCAGCGCGTCCTCTCGATCAACAACATCGGATCGTTTGAATCCTCCAACCGCTACGTGCGCGACGTCGGCACGTACCTGCGCAAGCACCTCGAATCGATTTCCCCCACACTGCGCCCGCGCGCCGCGACGGATCCCCTCGGCACACTCATTCAATTGATCGAGCGCGGGCACCCGGCGATCCCGCGCGCACCGCAAGCAATGGAGTACCTCACCGAAGACGAGCGCCGCCGTTTCTGGGAATTGCTCGATTACCTCGAGGCATTCGGTATTTCATACGAACTTTCGCCGACCGTGCTTGGAAGCCGCGATTGCTGGGCGCACGCGTTGTACGAAGTTTCGATCATGGATCAAGAAACGAATTCCAAAATCCCGTTCGCGTTCGGCGGCCGCTACGATCCCCTGGCTGCGCGTTTCGGACACACCGGTGGCGCGGCAACGATCGCGATTTCATGCGAACTCAAAGGCAAACAAGGATTCAAGCGCCAAGTCGCGGGCGTCCCGGCGATCTACCTCGCACACCTCGGGCTCGAAGCGCGCCGCTCATCCTTGCAAGCACTCGAACAGCTGCGCCGCGCGGAAATTCCCGTCTACCACAACCTCTACATGGAGAAAATCGGCGATCAAATGAACCAAGCCCGCTCGCTTGCGACGCCGTACGTAATCATTATCGGCTACAAAGAAGCAACCGAAGGCACCGCGATGGTGCGCGAAGTCGCCACAAACTCGCAAGAATCGATCCCACTTCCCGAATTGCCGGGCTACTTGAAGCGCAGACGTGTCGGGAATTGGAAGGGAGAACTGACGCGGTAGCTATGCGGCTCGACGAATTCCAGAATTTCATCGACGAGCAAGATGCGCTGTTTCGAAAAGTTAAAGACACCAACCAAACCGAACGCGAGCGTGTACTCGCCCGCGCCGTCAAACTCGCGGAGGAGTTCGGCGAGCTTAGCAATGAGGTTCTCGCATTTGTCGGCGATCAGCGTAAAGACAAACTGACTGAGCATTCGCCGCAAACACTGAAAGATGAGTTTGCAGATGTGCTGATTGTTACGTTCCTCCTGGCAAAAGCAATGGATGTAGATGTCATGGCGACACTGGACCATAAGATCCAAAAGATTCGGGAAAAGCACAATAAACAGCTCTAAATACTATGGTGGCGCTCCAATCCCTCGAAAGGTTCATGCGACTTCTTCACGACGTAGAGCGCGTGAAGCGCGTGGCGCGGCGCCCGGACGAACGCGAGATGACGAACACTGCGGAGCATACGTTCGAACTCGCGCTCGTATGCTGGTACATCATTGCGGTCAACAAGCTTAATCTCGACCTCGAAAAGGTTCTCAGGTACGCACTCGCGCATGATGTTATCGAAGCGTACGCCGGCGATACACCTGCGTATGACAAAGAAATGCAAAAGACGAAAGCCGCACGCGAACACGCAGCACTCGAACGAATTGAAAAAGAATTTCCCGAATTCCAAGATTTTACGAGCGTCATACATGAGTATGAGTCCCGAGCGACCCCAGAAGCGCGCTTTGTGTACGCGACCGATAAAATCGTTGACCCGGTCAACGCAAGTATGGAGGAAACACAATCCATCTGGAAAGAATTTAATATCTCCTTGGAAACACTCGTTGCTCATAAAAACCCGAAAGTTGCACTCTCTGAGCATGTAGTGCCGCTCTGGGACGAATTGGTGCGCAAACTTGAAACAAAGCGCGGCTTTTTCTTTCATTCCTAACACAGACTTGAAGGTTCAATATACATGTGCTAAAGTTCTGCGACGTATGGCAACAAACGCCGAAGTACAAAAGAGCGGGGCAGAGAACGCGCTTTCGACGATCCGCAAATTTTCACGCCGCGTGCAAGGCACCGGGCTCGTGAAGACCGTCCGTGCACAGCGCTACCACAAGCGCGATGAATCGAAGACCGTCAAAAAGAAGCGCGCACTCAAGATGCTGAAGCGCCGCGCGACCTACCAGCAAATGGTAAAAGAGGGCAAAATCGCCGAGCGTCAGGAACGCCGCGGAGGCTACCAACGTCGCGAGGAAGCTCCACGACCGACAGGCTCCGGCCTTGGTGAAGCGACCCCGATTGCTCGCTAATGAGCGAACTCCTTTCAGTAAAAAAGACGATCCGCGGCAGTGTGCCGCGTATTCCTTTTGAAGCGATCGCGCGTGAGATTCTCGGCGCGCACTATGAGCTCTCGCTCGTCATCTGCGGCGATACGCTCGCACAGCGGATGAACGCTGAGTACCGCAAAAAAACCTACAGACCCAACGTCCTCTCATTCCCTATCGACACAAAAGAAGGCGAAATTTTCTTGAACGTCCCGTGTGCACATCGCGAAGCAAAAAAATACGGCACGACGCTTGAGAAGCGTCTCGCGCTCCTTTTTGTGCACGGCTGCTTTCATTTGAAGGGCCTCGATCATCAAAATGAGAAAGACACCAAAAAAATGGAAGCGCAGGAGCAGAAAATCCTTACGCGTTTTCATTTCGCATAAAAGAAACGAGCCGCTCGAAAGCGGCTCGCATATTTCACACAAGGGCTTTTTTCGTCATGTACTTCGCGACATCTGGATGCAGCGGCTTCTTTTCATCACGCAGCTGCTCCAACGTAGTCGCGAGGCCCGTAAAGATCCGCGCCACCATACGGATTCGCTTTGCGAAACTATCGATTTCCTCACGCGGAGAAAGTTCGAAAATACGCCTGAGTTCTTGCGGAGGCCACTGAACCGCCATCGATCCATTCACCTCATTCAGAAGTGAATTGATGATTTCTTTTCTTCGCTTGGGCTGATACCGCTGAGTGGGTCTGCCTCCTGCGCCTTGTGCCGATCGGAATCGCAACGTACCGTCTCGGATCAGATCGGTCGCTTGATTCGCGCTCATGCTGCGACGCCTGATAACTTCCAGGTAGAGCTTCTGGAGTGTAAAGCGCAGGTCATCGGCGCTCATGTCATCAAATTTACGTACCGACATGATTTCGCTGCGCCGTACCACGTCCTTAAATTCCAGAAACTTTTCCTCAAGTTCGTCCGGTGTCGGCGTTTTGAGTCCGCCGATCACCCCACCGAGCGTCGGCAGCAAACGCTGTTTGCGCGGCAGTTCAGAATCGAGCATCGCCTGAATGTCCGGATGCAATCGTGTCAGATACATACGGGCATACATCTGTGGTTTTGCGAGCCCAAACGCACTCGCGAGCTCGTTTGTTGTCCACTCAAGTCGTTGCAGTTCAACGATCTCATACCCCTCTTCGAGCGGTGTGAGATCGTCTTGACCTTTATTGAGAAGCGACATGTCCATGCGGTGATCCTTTTCTGATTTGTAGATCACCACTTTGATCGGCACCGCGCCGATACCTGCAAGCGTTGCTCCATTGTGCCGGCGATGTCCGCTGACAGCAATGAAAAAACGGTTCGCATGCTCAGGCGCTACCTGCGCCCAAGGAGCGAGGCTGCGGGGCGTCACGATCAATTGCTGCCGCACACCACGCGCTTTGATGCTTTCGTTGAGCTCGGCAAGTCGGGCCCCGCCCATGTGTCGGCGTGGGTTTTTTGGATCTGGTGCGATATGCGCAGGATTCACGTAGCCTGACGCATTTTGCTGAGTCCACCACGCTTCAGGGGCCGTCGAGACAGTGACTTGTTCTCCATCCGGTAGTGTGACCGTTTGAAGTAGCGACTTGAGCATATCAACCTCCTTCAACGTTCTAGGTTTGTTTCAAAAAACATTCTCCATACAGAATACTGTGCTTGTGTGCAGATGGGAAGCGTAAAAAATGGCACAGTTTCCACAAAATAAAGTTCCCTCAGTGCCTCCCAAGGGGTAGAATGGTGCAATGGCGCGTAAAGTCTATTGCGGTATCGACATTGGCACGTACCACGTCAAAGTCATTATCGCGACCCCTTCGGAAAATCCCGAACTCCCGATGCAAATCCTCGGCACCGGCACTGCCTCTTCGCGCGGCATGCGCCACGGCTACATCGTCGATCGCAGCGAAGCGCAAAAGAGCATCAAAGAAGCGCTCGCGCGGGCATCTTCCGCTGCGCGCGTACAGGTGAAATCGGCTCGCGTGGGCCTCGGTGGCGTCGGGATCGACGAAATCCGCTCCTCGGGCGATGTGACGCTCACACCTTCGGGCGGCATCGTCACGGAAAAAGAAATCGACCGCGCGATGCGCGAGAGCGAGAAGCGCGCTTCGGCAAAACTGACCAACAGAACGGTGATCCACACGATTCCACTCGAATATAGAGTCGATGGCACGAAAGTTTTCGGCAAAAGTCCGATCGGACTCCAAGGCACGAAACTTGCAATCGACACACTGCTCATCACCATGCTCGCGCAGCACCATGATGACTTGATCGAGGCTGTCGAAGCGGTCGGCGTGGAAGTCGAGGGCGTCATGGCGGCACCGCTCGCGGCTTCGCTCGTCACACTCACAAAAGCGCAAAAAATGGCGGGCGTGTGCCTCGCAAACATCGGTGCCGAAACACTTTCGATGATCGTATTTGAAAACGACACGCCGATTTCTATCAAGATTTTACCCGTCGGTTCTGCCGACATCACCAACACGATCGCGCTTTCCTTTCAGATCCCTTTGCCGGAAGCCGAACAAATGAAACGCGGAGCCGTAACGGGCTCCGAAATCCCGATTCGCAAAATGGATTCAATCGTGCAACAACGCTTGAAGGAAATGTTTACGCTCATCAACGCGCACCTCAAAACGATCGGCCGTGCGCGACTCTTACCGGCCGGTATCGTCATTACCGGCGGCGGCTCCGGTATGACGAGCGCACAAGAATTGGCGAAAGCGATTTTGAAACTCCCCTCGCAAGTCGGACAAATCGGCCACATGCCGCGCTCGGCCGCGGCCGCGGATGCGACGTGGGCAGTTGCCTTTGGCCTGTGCCGCTGGGCGTACGCGGAAGATATGACAGAGAAAACATCCACGATCGGCGAAGTCGTCGGCAGTGCGTGGGATTCGATAAAACGAGGCATCAAGAGTTTGATGCCCTAGTGAAATGCACGTGGGTGGTTGTCAAGTTTGCGCCGAGCACAGAGGTGCTATCATGCACCCACTATGTCCAAGCAAGTGAAATCCGACGTTGAGTCGTTCGCACGTATCAGAGTTATCGGCGTCGGAGGTTCGGGTGGCAACACCTTGAATCACATGGTTTCCACGCACGTCGACGGTGTCGAGTTCGTCGCCGTCAACACCGATGCGCAGGACCTCCACAAATCGAAAGCAAAGAAGAAAATTCACATCGGCAAGTCGCTCACACGCGGACTCGGGACCGGCATGAACCCGGACCTTGGCAAGCAGGCCGCCGACGAGACGCGCGAAGAAATCCAAGATGCGATCAAAGGCTCTGATATGGTGTTTGTCACCTGCGGTATGGGCGGCGGCACGGGGACCGGTGCTGCACCGGTCGTCGCAAAAATCGCACGCGAGCTCGGCGCACTCACCGTCGGCGTCGTCACGAAACCGTTCGCATTTGAAGGTCAGCAGCGCATGCGCCTCGCAGACACCGGGCTTTCAGAAATGCGCAAAGCAGTCGACGCCCTGATCATCATCCCCAACGACAAACTCCTCCAGATCGTCTCGCGCGACACGGGCATTAAGAATGCCTTCGCGATGTGCGACGACATTTTGAAGCAAGCAGTCGAGGGAATTTCCGACCTCATCACACAGACAGGCATCATCAACGTCGACTTTGCCGACGTGCGCGCGATCATGCAAAACGCCGGCTCGGCATTGATGGGCATTGGCGTTGCAATGGGCGACAAACGCGCAGAGATGGCTGCAAAGGCCGCGATCAACTCGCCTCTCCTCGAAGTTTCAATCACGGGTGCCAAAGGCGTGCTCTTCTCGATTGCTGGTGGCGACGATCTTGGCATGCTCGAAATCCAAGACGCAGCCAACGTCATTACCGAGGCGATCGATCCGGAGGCGAAAGTCATCTTCGGTGCGGTTGTCGACGAAACCCTCAAGAAAGGGGCGGTACGGGTTACGGTCATCGCGACCGGATTTCCTGAATCCTCGACCGCAGCGGGTCGCACCGGCGGCGCGTCCCTCTTCCCGGGCACACGCGCACGTAAAAACGAAGACGTCCCGCCCGCGACGGTCCGCGAGCGCGAAGGGAAAGAGCCTGCGAAAGAGCGCATTATCATCGATGACAGTGCCGCAAAGCGACGCGAAGAACCGAAAGAAATTAAAATCGAACGCCCAGAGCCGCCGCGTCCGCCAACTGCAGAATCGCTCCCGCAAGATGACGATGACGATACATGGGGTGGTCTTCCCTCTTTTTTACGCCGCAAATAATCCTTCAAATACATGAGTGACACGTACGAACTCGCGATCGTTGGCGGCGGCCCCGCAGGGGCCGCCGCGGCGATTTACGCAGCACGCAAACGCTTGAAAACAATTTTCATTACCGAGGAGTGGGGTGGTCAATCGACTGTTTCGACCGACATCCAAAACTGGATTGGGACAAAATCAATTTCCGGTTCCGACCTGGCAAAAAACCTACGCGAGCACGTAGAAGCGCACGCCGCAGACGCACTCACGATTCTTGCACCCGCGAAAGCATCTGCACTCACACCCAAGGACGATGTAGTCGAAATCGAAACAAGCAAAGGAACCTTTACCGCCAAGGCGCTTCTCGTCGCATCCGGAGCGCAACGTCGCAAGCTTGAAGTACCCGGCGCAGCGCAGTTCGATCAAAAAGGTCTCACGTATTGTGCGAGCTGCGACGGACCCTTGTTCGCAGACAAAGATGTTGCGGTAATCGGCGGCGGTAATGCGGCGTTTGAAACGGCGCTCCAACTTCTCGCGTACTGCAAGAGCGTCACACTGCTCAATCGTTCCGATGTACTGCGCGCCGACGAAATCTCCGTGGCAGCCGCCACGGCGCACCCCAACATGCGCATCATCAAAAATGCTGAGCCGACCGAGGTCGTCGGTTCTCAGTTTGTGACGGGTCTCAAATACAAAGATACCGCTTCGGGGACCGAGACACTTCTCAATGTCGAAGGTATTTTCGTCGAAATCGGTCTTCTGCCGAACACTGCCTGGACAGGGACAACGCTCGAGAAAAATCAGATCGGACAAATCAAAGTCGACCCGCGCTCGCAAAAAACATCGCACCCGCGCGTGTGGGCTGCGGGCGATTGCACCGACGGTCTCTATCATCAAAACAACATCGCCGCCGGCGATGCCGTCAAAGCACTCGAAGATATTTACATGTCGCTGCGCCGCAACTAAAAGCTCGAACGCTCGGCTTCGAACCGCTCCACGATTTTCCCTTCGGCGTCGAACGTGCACGTCGCTTTCAGCGTGTGTCCTGCGAGAACCGCTGGCAACCAGTACAGATCCGAAGGCCACATCTCGGCAAACGGAAGCGCATTGAGCGAATGCCATTGCGGACGCATTTCTTCCGATTCGATTGGTTCACCGCTGAATGTACGTGCGAGAAATACGTGACACTCAAAGATCGGCGCATCCGCGAAATAGAATGCAATCTGTGCGACTTTTGACAGATCGCTTTCGTTCATACTGATACCGGCTTCTTCTTTGAGTTCGCGCACCGCCGCAGCAATCACAGATTCGCCTTCGCCAACTTTTCCGCCGAACCCGTTCCACTTCCCTTGCCCAAAGCGGGCCTTTTTCATGCCGAGGAGAACCTGGTCATCTTTCAAACAGTAGACAATGGTCGCCTGCTTCATGCGTTTATGATACCAGGACTTGCCGCATCTAAAAATTGGCCGTCAGCGGCGACCCGAGTCCTGTTACATAATCATAGTGTTTTCGTGCGCTGCACAAATACCCGCATGAGCCATTATGCCCGGAAATGATATCCCTAAAATACGCTCCTGCCCTGTCACTGGCTTTGTCTGCATATAAGCGCTCGAGCGTAATGCCACTGCCAAGACTCGCGATCGCTGCCCACTGCGGCGCACCCGCTGATGTGCCACCGACCTCTCGCCACACGCCAGCATGATAAATCGGGAAACCGCTCGCTGGATCGGCATCGAACGAAACATCGGGGATTGCACGCATACCGTTTGCCTTCGGAATATCATAACCATTTTGAAACGCCGGTTCTTTTTCATACGCGGAAATTCCGCCTCCCGAACCACTCCACGCCGTCTCAGAAGAAAGGGATCCGTTGCTCGAAAGAACGACGTGCGTACCGCCGACACCAATGACGTCTGGTGATGAAGCAGGCCAGGATGCGCCCGCCCCATCGTCACCCGAAGATGCGAAAAATACCGCTCCCGAGACACTCTTGAAATGAGTATCGAGCGCTACCTCTTCGGGAAATTCCGGCCCACCCCAGCTCATCGAGATCGCAACGACGTCATGGCGAGAAGCTGCATAATCTACTGCTTTGAGCAAATTCGCTCCGCTTGGCGTCGCTGCTTCGACGAGTAAAATCTTCGCTCCGGGCGCAAGTGCGTGTGCCCACTCGACATCGAGCGTTGTTTCGAGTGCCCATCCGCTGTTGCCGTTTTCTTTTGTACTCATCAAGTGTTGCTCGAGACAGCCGTTCTTTTTTGTACACGGCGAAAGATCGAATTGCGCATCGAACACCGCAAGATCGCTCTCGATTGAAGGATCATCGTATGCCCCAATTATCGCGATTGTTCCCGAACCACCTGTTTGCGGGAGGTGGTAAATCGATTTAATAGTATTTGGCGACATCCCGGTGGGAGATTTCGTTGAAGTTCCGTAGACGTGAATCGGTGGCTTTCCGCGGTAATTTGAAAAGTGGTACGCAGCATCCGCAGCATAAGGAAGTCCGAATAAACACACGAACAACACAACAAGAAAAATGCGCACACGTGGCGCTGACCCCTTCATGATGAGCAGTATAGAGTATGAATATTCGTACAACGGCTGGTTCTGTGGATTACGAGAATATGGTATTCTCACTCCATGCTGATCCGAACCTGCATGGCAAAAATCCACCGCGCGACGGTGACGCAAGCCGAGCTCGACTACGTTGGCTCGATTACGATCGACGAAGACTTGATCGAGGCGTGCGGTATGAAGCCCTTTCAGTACGTCAATATTACGAACGTGTCCAACGGTTTCTTTTGGCAAACCTACATCATTGCCGGGAAGCGCGGCGCGGGAGATGTGTGTCTCAATGGTCCACCGGCGCGCCACTTCCAACCAGGCGACAAAGTCATCATTTTGGCCGAAGCATGGATCGAACCGTCTGAACTCAAAGATTTGAATCCGATCGTCGTTTTTGTCGATGGTAAAAACAAAATCACGGACGTTAAAAAACACTCAGTGATCCCCCATGGCACAGTCCACAACGAATAGCGTGCCGCTCAAGATGCAGCCCAACAAGGGCAAAGAGCTCGCGATGCACGTCGGGAGTGAAAAATACCTGCGCATTCCGATCAAGACGCGGATGATCACCGAGAAAGATAACATCATAGAGGTAATGCGCGAGTACGTCGGTCCGTTTGTAAGCCCCGGCGACATTCTCTTCGTGAGCGAGAAAGTAGTGTGCATCACACAGGGGCGCATCGTGCCGTTTAAAGACATCAAGCCGACCCGTCTTGCGCGCTTCCTCGCAAGCAAAGTCGACAACAAACGCGGAACGAAAGATTTCCGCGGCTTCGGACACGGCACGTCACTTGGAATGCAACTCTTTATAGAGGAAGCGGGCGTGCCGCGCGTTCTTTTCGCGGCACTCGTCTCTGCGATCACGCGCCCATTTGGCATCAAAGGACTTTTTTATGTGATTAGCGGGAAGCGCGCCAAAGCAGTCGATTGCCCGATGTCCTTCACGCTCTATCCGTACAATCACTACGGCAAACGCTCGCCGTTGCATCCGAACAAGGTCGCGCGTGAAATGAGCGCGGCGTTTGGGTGCGAAGTCGTCATAGTCGATGCAAATTACCGCGGTGTGTTTTCACTCGGGAAATCGCGTGGCGCCCCGTCCGAAAAATTTATCTACCAAGTTTTCAAAGACAACCCAGCCGGTCAATCGGAGGAAATGACGCCGTTTTTCATTGTAAGAAAAGAATAAGAGAAACGCGGGTCTACCGCGTTTCTCTTTGTGTTCACGTGCCCTTTCTTCACCAATGATGATGGTGGTGGTGATGTCTGTGATGATCGTGGAATCCATGACCATAGCCATATCCGTAATGCCAATTGCCGCTTCCTGGACCTCCCCCCGTGTCTGCATGTGCAACACCTCCAAAAAGAAGCACGAATACTGCGATTACAGAAACAAGAGTGAGACCAACGAGTGATGTGCGTGATAGCGTACTCATATACGTTTATTGTGTGTGTTGAATAAAGTCGCTACGTTCGATAGCGCAGCGTGCAGAGTCGCGCAAGATTTCCGCAAAGCGCAGGGTTGGTATCTTGTATTGGCGATTAGATTGCACGCGACAAAGCGCGGATCACACGCATCATACGTGTATTGAGTAAACATGACATGAATCAGATATACGAAAGGCACGGCAGAGCCGCGCCTTTCGTTATTTCGAGTTTCAAACCGAAATAAGGATTTTAGTAGTAGCCGTAGTAGCCCGGGCAGTAGTAGTACGGGTAGTACGGGATATAGTAGCAGTTGTTGTAATACGGGTAACCGTACCAACCGCCACCCCAACCCCAATTATTGTTACCCCAGTGATTGTGATGACCCCAATCGCCGCCGTGGCCCCAGTTGCCGCCGTTATGACCCCAGCTGCCGCCACCATGGCTCCAATTGCCGCCACTGCCGCCACCATGACCCCAACTATCTGCATGCGCCGTACCGCTAAAGAACAGCACCGACGATGCGAGAACAGCCGCGATCACAAGAAGTGCAATTTTCGATGTACGTGTAATCGTACTCATAGCGTGTAGTGTATGTTGATTCAGTAATTCCTCGCGCGTCGACTACGCTCGAGCCGCGTCGCATGTAAACACTTCTGACAGAACGCCAGAATGTTCAGGTTTGCCGACCCCTTTCAGAAAACACGCGACGCATCGCGGAGTGCACGCATAATAGCCGTCGGCTGATTAAGCGCAGGTGAATGCTAGGGCTTTCGCGTAGATAGGTAGAATGAAAAGCGTGTGCCGCCTTTCGTTTCGTCGGATTGCACGAGAATATCGGACCCATGATTGGTGATGATGTTTTTCACGAGATACAGCCCGAGGCCCGAGCCGTCGGGTCGTACGTGGCGTGCATTTTCACCACGGTAAAATTTTGTGAAGAGGTGTGGAATATCTTTTGCGGAAATCCCGATCCCAGTATCCGAAATCGAAACCTCGACTCGTGTGTCTTCAGGCTTAAGCGCGATCGTCACCGCGCCGCCGGTTCCACTGTAATCGATCGCATTTGCGATGAGATCGAAAATTGCGAGCGATATACGCTCGGAATCTATATACACCTGCGGGACGGTTGCAGGATGTTCAAATGTGAGCGCAATGTGCTTCTCGTCGGCAAGCGGCTGGAAATCTTTTATGAGCGTCTCGATGACAGGCACAATGTCTGAAAGTCCGAATACAAAACCAAATTTCCCTTCTTCGATTTTTGCGCTTGCGAGAATGTGCCCGACCACGAGGAGCATGCGCTTGAGCTGTGCGTTGAGTTGCGGCTGGAGTTTTTGCTTATCGGCTTCGCTGGTTTTTGGATCGAGAAGTGAATCGATACTCCACGACACCGCCGTGAGCGGCGTTCGCAGCTGGTGCGCCGCGATTGTAAGGAATACGGATTTCTCTTCGGAAGAATCGTGCGCCTGCTCGCTCAGCCGCTGAAAATACGAGGCCGAAATGCCGAGTTCCATACCAAGATCACCGACCTCATCGTGTCCAAGTTTCGGCAGAACCGGGATGCGTGCAAAATCCCCTTGTCGTAGTTCTTTGCTCCAGCGTATAAGGGCGTCGAGCTTGTTGTAGAGCATCTGCGTAAAAAACATATCGGTCACTACGACCGCAACGAACGCTACGCCCACAAGTGCAACAACCTGGAACGGCATCTGTACGCCAAAGATAGTCATCTGAGACACGCGCAGCCACGCAAGAAACGGCGCGCTCGCCTCTTCGGAAGCGCTGTTTTCTTCGAGAAATAGCAGCGCCGTGACGACCGGGAGCGCGATCGCTATCGCAAGAATGACAAAAAACTTAATCCGAATCGAAACGTATATGCGATGCTTCTTGCTTTTTGTTGCGGTTTCAGCCGACACGACACGTGCAGCATCTGCCATAGCGTTCCGTTAAACGCGCGCGAGCACTTCTTCCACTTTTTCGAGGATCGCTTTCGGCGTCGTGTTTGCCTTCACGAGGTAATCCGTGATGCCGAGTTTTTTCACGCGTTCGATGTCTCCCGATTCCCCGAGGTTGGTGAAGATGATGATGGGGAGTTTCGTAAAGCTCGGGTCTGCGCGGAGCTCTTCCAAAACAGCGTAGCCATCTTTGTTGGGCATAAGAATGTCGAGAAGGAGAATGTCGGGAGTCCACGACTTCACCTTTCCCACCGCGTCGACGCCGTCGATCGCACCCATAGCATCAAAGCCCGCATTGTGAAATTCGCTCAAAAGGAGAGACGCCAGGAAGTTATCGTCCTCGGCGATCAGAATTTTCTTCATTAGGGACAGCATAGCCGAAATCCTGTCATTTTCAATGTCCCACCCGTGTATATCTTTCGCTCGAAAAAACGCACTTACGCACGTGGTGCCGGTTGCAAGAGCGACACACGATTACCTTCCGTGTCAATGATGGAGACGTACATCCCAATGCCGGGGATCTCGACAGGCTCGCCGTTTTTCTCCGGCCCTCCGCCGAGAACCTTTCCGCCACCTTCGGTAACTTTTTTCATCGCTTCACGAATGTCAGCAACTGCAATTACAACGGATGGGTACTGTGTGCCCGGCTCATCGCCGCGCTGGTAAAAACCACCATTGATCTGACCGGGATTTTTTAGCATACCCTGCTGATCCGTTTCGCCCGTCTGCGCGACGACATAGTCGCCCATCTCAGCGCCCATTTTATTCATCGTCCATCCAAAGGTTTTCTCGTAAAAAGACGCCATGCGGTCGCGGTCGACATAGGGCATCTCGAAGTGAACAACTGGATTCATATACATATACGTGAGAACGAGTAATGTTTGTATTGTAGCAAATCGACTTTTTTCGAGCGCTTTCGTAGCGTATACTGCCGAAGTTTGGAGGGTTCGCATAGTGGTCTAGTGCGCGCGCTTGGAAAGCGCGTGTACCGCAAGGTACCGAGGGTTCGAATCCCTCACCCTCCGCTCGACGGAAGGAGAAAGGAGTGTGATCTATTGATCATATTCTCGGCTCAACAGAGCGCTTTCTAAGCTGCGGCGCGCTGGTCGCCGGTTTGATTTCTCTGGACGTTCCACAACGCGTTGACGGCAGGTTGCCCAAAATCGGCAACAACAGCTGCTTTGGGGTTCAGCACGTCTATTGCAGATCGAAGCGCCGAGGGCGCGACGTGCGCATACCTCATCGTCGTCACGATCGATGAGTGACCGAGGAGAGTCTGCACAACGTGTAGAGGGACACCTTTAATCGCGAGATGGGAGGCGAACGTGTGCCTCAAGGTATGCCACCCGACGTTTCGAATTCCCGCTCTCTTGCGAACATCGCGGAGTCGACGAATCAATCGCTTGCAATCGAATGGCTTGCCATTCGCGTCCAAGAACACATAACCTGTGCTCTCCCTCCGTCGATATAGGATTTCGTAGAGATCAAGATCGAGAGGAATATTTCGCTCGCGGTTGCTCTTCGGCGGCTCCAGTCGCTTTGTAAGATCGTTGAGCGAGTGCCGCACTACTAAGCTCCGGTTCTCCCAATTAATTGAGTGCCATTGAAGTCCCCTAAGCTCTCCCTGACGCATTCCAGTCCGCATCGCTGTGAGAAGCATTTCGCGAACGACGCCACTTGAATGAGCGAGTAGCAATGCACACTCATCCGCTGATAGATAATCAGTACGAGGCGGAGCGCATTTAAGCCACACGATTTTCGGTGGAACACCCGGCAGGCTAAGCCATTCGTACGCCGTGTTTACGCACTTGCGCAAGATTGCAAGTCGATTGTTGACTGTCTTCCTGGAGATGCCTTCGTTGAGCGCCCTGGCCTTGTACTGCTCCACATTTTGGCCGGTGATCTCGCCAATGCGCATTCTTCCAAAGAAAGGAATCAACGATGATTGGAGGATGGACTTCTTCATCCTCTGCTCGTGATACCTATTATTCGGGACCACATAGTTCTCGAACCATCGGTCCGCAAAGTCAGCGAAGCTTGGATCGATGTGTTGTACCGCATCGCCATCGATCGGCTCCCCGCGCGCTAATCTTTGGCGAAGAAGGGCCTCGTAGTCGCGCGCACCGCTCCGAGAATTGTCGGGGCTTCGCTTCCTGCACCGCTTATTCTTGAATTGGAAGTCCACCCACCATGCGTTCTTGATTAGTCTTACAACCATACATGTTGGTATTACTCGACTGAGACCCGCTGCTTCTTGAGATACGCGACGATGTCGCTCATCTCGAAGCGAACGCATCCTCGCACTTTGAAGAATGGAAGCTGCCGCTGCTGCTGCAGTCGGCGAACGCTCGGGATGGAAATCTTCAGTATCTTCGCCGCTTCTCTGGTTGTCAGCAGCTCTAGTGCGGAGCCGGTTTCAGTCGACATAAGTGTCAAAGAGCGTGATAGGCGTGGCACCCACGTACAACGATACATCCTCATTGTGGTCTTCGCGAATCCAGGTGCGCATAGGTCAGTGGGGCGTTACGGTGATGTCCCGAAGATAAATTGCGCCAACTCGTCTGAGCAAGGCGGTACTCGTGCCCGTTCTAAAAGCAAATTTGTTCAGAGTGCGAGCGAAGGAGTCGTCGAGGGGAAGGCGATCTAACAGACGGAAGGTGCTTTCCTGAATGGCATATGGATCAAGAGGCGCGCTCAAGCGAACCTGAGCTGACAGCTCGTCTAGGCGGCGATCGATATACGATTTCAGTCCGCTATCGCGCAAGAGCCGCTCGCCCGTAGCAGTCAAGGAAATAGGGGAGTCGACTTCGAAAGCCTTGGTAGAGACATTCTCGATTTTGATTGAAAGATCTCGCAATCCCACTGCCAGCCAATCGAAGTTTGTTTCAAGTCGCGTAAGCCGGCCATTGGCGTAGTAGGCCAGGGCGATAAGCATGCCGATTATGCCGAGGAAATATTCCCATCCAATGTTGATCGTGATCATATACCAGGACATTAATTTCGACTGCATCCACATTCTAGACGGGAGGGTTTGCGTCGGAAGCAAGCTGTAGCCGCACAGCATTGAACGCGCAGGCGGCTGGAGGCTCGGTTCGTCGCGCAAGCGATCTGCAGTCTGCTCGTCGAACCATTTTGAAGCAGCACTCACGAAGGTGGGTGCAACTAGACACAGAGTGTGCCAATGCGGCATGCTCTCGTGTCTAGTTGCGCGTGCGTTCGTGATGTGCGAGGCATTGCACAGGAAAGTCTGACCGGCATCAAACGTCTCCATAGGAAAACTCGCGAGTGCTATCTCGAGAAGCTCGCACGGTTGAAGAACAGAATTCCTTTCCGTACAAGCGTCGAAGCACTCACGAGCATCCGAGCTTTGCCGCATGTAGATTCACGGCAGCACGTTCAGCACGCGCCATCATTGCAGGCCGCGCTTTGGGCCCGGGCTCTAACCGAGCAAAGTGTGATCAGGATCTGTGCATGTTGATCAATTTTCAAGAAAGCGAGCCGGGTTGTCTTGAACCGCTTGCATCACAATTTGTCTCGTCCACCAAAAATAATATTGATAAAAGTATTCCTCATCTGCTTGTGTGGACCCACCATTTTTTAGATAGATCGCGAAGATCTTATCGAAATGACTGAGGCACAGGTCCACCAACTCCGACGTTCTACGCAACGAGATGCTCTTAGCCGGCAATAGCTCAGATAAGTAGAGAGCTACGCGGCGGGCAAGTCGCCGTTTGAGCTCTTTGCGTGCTAAGGGATCTGTAGAAGCTTGACGGACAAGCCTAGGCGTGTTGTCCCGAAGTTTTCTAATCGACATACGTCGTGCGAGACGTGGCGCGAAACAGGCCCGCACCACGTCCGCTCATTTTACAACTATATCTTTGGCTAAATTTCAGCCGAAGATCGAACTCCAAAACGAATCAGCACCTTCCTTCGCCTTGGTATCGCTCCAGGACTTCTCGGCCGCCGACTCGTTCGCGGCATCGCGTGCAGCTTGTGCTTCAGCCTGGTTGTCAGGAAGACTCGCATCGAAATCCGACGGAGCCATCCCTTCGTTGGACGATCCATCTCGACCCATTGACCTTCACCTCCTTCCTTGCGGGCGAATTTGCGCTGAAAATCACGCTCTTCATAGCATTTTTACGATATATAACAATCGCTTATCCGAGATAGCCATGTCGCTCCCGGCTTATCACAATTGCTTCGATTTGTTATAAGATCGCCGGCAAGAGGGCCAACAAAGATGCAGGCGAACAACTTAGAGCCACTCGCGGTCCGGGATGAGATTGCATTTTGGTCAAAACTTTCGCGCCACTTTTACAAAGCTTTCGATTTAGAGAGGAACCCCGGCCCTCAGTACTTTTTGATCAACACTCTGCTTGATTCCGATGCGCCGCTCAGCGTTGGCGGTCTTATCTCCGCGCTTCAGTTGTACGGCGCATTAGGTCTGAACGGGATCAGCGATGTTTCGTCTATGCTCGAAGACTTGCGTAAGCTCGGCTATGTAAAACTCTTTCACCATAGACGAGATGGACAGCCGTTCGAGCTCGTCGTGATGAAGGACAATCGCTATCTACCTACGAGTGCAACTGTTCACCTCGAGCCGAAGATCGCTATCGCCCGCGCGCAATACATCTATCTGGTCTTAGAGGAACTATTCGGCCGTACGTACGCCGAAGCGCATAGGAATGAAGACGAACTACTAATGCGCTACATCTTCAAATTCATCGTAGAAAAATATTTGCCTAACTGGACGGCACTGCTCCGAGAGCTTTCTGCGAAAGCAGTCATTACGGACAAAAAACACAGCAGAGGCGTAATCAACAAGAAGCTTGTGGCAAGTACCGAATATTTCGTACTCTTACATTGCCTTTGGGATGTTGCTCTGGAGTCTGGTCCCGATACCGCGGTTACATCAAGCCGCTTGAAGGCTCTGGCCGGCTTTGTTCGACCAATAAAGGACTCGAAATTCTCGAGCTGCCTACGTCTCTTGAAAGAGGCAAGATTGGTTCTCGAAGAGAGGCGATCGGTGCGCCTTAATCCCGAACTTCTCGATGCGTTCCGAGAGTATGCCTCACAACTTACAACAATGCGATCCATGCTCAAGGAGCGCCTCTCGCGTCCCTAGTACTTTATTTTTATATAAGAGATTGCCCTCGCGATACCTGCGAGGGCAAGCGGACAAAAGCATGTCCGAGTTGATTCCGCACTGATCGGGCGCCTAACCGCATCCACGGTCCGGCAGGCCATCCGAAGGTCCCCGCAACGGCGCCTGTCCTGCTCAGGCGTGACTCCGCTGCGTCCGGAATGGGAGGCGGTTGCTTCTTTTTCTATTCAGTATTCACTCGCGAGCATGAGCGTCAGCACGCGGTTTGTCTTTGCGGGATCGGCGGGATCTTCCGACCCCACGTCGCACGTCTTGCCGTAGTAATCGATCTTGAAGTAGAACTTGCGATTACACAGATCGAAGCTTCCGAAGTCGTGCTCGCCATACGGGTCGTTATCGGGCGTGAAATTATTGAACTCCGCCATTTGTTGGATGGCAGCCGCCACGACCATCGGCGGAAGATCGTGCACCCCTGGCGTGACGAATATCTCGCCCCCCGATAACGTGTTGCGGAAAGCGTCATTGAGTTCGGCGATCTTCTTTGCGCGACCGGTATCGACAACATCCTCGCTCTTGTACGGCGACATGTGCCGCGCGCCGCACGCGGGACAGTCATCGTCGCCCTGGGTTGTCCAGACGTCGCTCCAATGATGATTGCACCGTGCACAGCGGTAGTAGTTGTGAAATGGCATGGCCGGGCTCCTAGATGAGCTCGGCCAGCACAAGCACTGAGACCATGGTGTTGCCGCCGCACGCTTCGCAGTAGCCTTCCTCCTGGTCCGACTCCATCGGCGCGACGTGATCGCACCCTTCTGTCATGCAGATCGCTGGGCACACGCTGTCGGCAACGGAGAGCGCAAGCAGATCATCGACGCTGACGAAGCCTTCCCTCTCGCAGACCCTCATGAGCTTCGATGCCTTGGTTGAAAGAACAATCGTGAACATGTACTCCTCCCTCGCTACCAGGACCCGAGGAATTCGGGCGCTGGATGGCGGGGCGGAGTTACGGCCGGGATTTACTGATAATGCGACCCGGCGTACCCGCTCCGTCCCGCAACCGGCACCTCCGAAAGAGCTCGCTGCAAATGTGCAGCGCAGACCGACTAAAGTGGCGGTGCCGGAGCGCGGGACCGAGACATGCCCACTGCCTCGGCACATGATCACTCCACGGAGCTTCACGTTCCAGACGCCAGAACTTGCCACTCCTGCAAAACAGCTAGCCATGCAATCGCTGAGCGATGCTGGCATGCTGCGCAGATGTCAGCAGAGATTACCGTCATCGGAAAAGTCGATTTCAGAAACGACCAGCGGCTATTTGGAATCAAGCGGGAGGATCGCTTTTCACACGTGTACATCATCGGAAAAACGGGGACTGGAAAATCCACACTGCTGGAAAGCATGGCAATCCAGGACCTCGTGAACGGAAACGGCTTCGCTCTGATCGACCCTCACGGGGACCTCGCAGAACGCGTGGCTGCTCGTATTCCCCGCTCGCGCGATGGCGATCTTATCTATTTAAACGCTGCCGACCCAAACCAGCCTTGGGGCTACAACCCCCTGCGACATGTCTCGCCACAATACATCGCGCTCGCTGCTTCGGGGCTCCTGGAAGTGTTCAAGAAGATGTGGCCGGATGCCTGGGGCGTGCGCATGGAACACATTCTCCGCAATGTGCTCATGGCGCTCTTGGAGCAACCAGCATCGACGATGCACGACATCCTGAGAGTGTTTTCAGACAAGCAGTTTCGCCGGCAGATTGCCCGATCACTCAAAAACGAAAGCGTGCGCCGGTTTTTGGAAAAGGAGTATGAACGATTTTCGTTCGGCTATCGCGTGGATGGCACCGCACCGATTCAAAACAAGGTCGGCGCGTTTCTCGCGGATCCTCTCTTGGCGCGCATCCTGACAGCATCGAAGCGTGAATTGCACATCCGCCAAGCGATGGACGAGGGAAAAGTCCTCATTGCGAACCTTGCCAAAGGCCGCATCGGCGAGGACAGCTCGTCCTTACTTGGAGGCCTCCTCGTAACAACCATAGGACTCGCAGCTTTCACGCGCGCCGATACTCCTGCGTGCAATCGCCCCGATTACTTTTCGTATATAGATGAATTCCAGAGCTTTACCACGCTTGCGCTCGCAAACATGCTCTCAGAATTAAGGAAGTACCGCGTCGGGTTCACGGTCGCGCACCAGTATCTACATCAACTAGTGCCAGACATTCGGCACGCCGTCTTGGGCAATGCGGGCACGATCATCTCCTTTCGAGTAGGGGCGGAGGACGCGACCTATCTCGCCCGAGAGTTTCGACCACTCTTAGATGAGACCGATCTAATGCAGCTGGAGAACCATCGTATCTATCTCAAGCTGATGATCGACGGGATGCCAGGCTTCCCATTCAGCGCAACGACCCTACCCATCAACTGACTATCGGCGGATTGGAATTCGCCCGAGGTCATGCCGCAAGGTGCCTACAAAGGTAATGAAAGTGTCATTCCTTCGTTGGCCGAACCAGAGATTTGTAGGTGAACTGATTAGATGTTGATGTGCAAATATTCGACAAAACGCTGCCTCAAAAATGCCATTCGTTAGCGCGCGAGACCAGACGGAACTATTCACGGTCCCCAAACCGCCACTACTCCTGAGAAACTGCCATATCCGAAACCGTTACCAACGGAACCTGAAACCGAGAATGTGTCAGAACCTACCTGATAGCTATGCGCCATAAGTGCCGTGAGAGTAAGGCCACTCTCGGTGTGCGCGTATTCATCACCTGTCGCGTTCGTCCAGGTAACCGTGTTATTTCCGGTACTTCCTGTAGACCCGAATATGACCGCAACGCTATTAGCGGGAACCGTAATCGTACCGCTACCAGGAATCAGCTGAGGATCAGCAGCGTTTATTGTGGCCAAGTGCACACCGGTTGCGGACGGTGTTGGAGATGCTCCGGTTATCGTGCCCACCTGTATACCGAGTAGACCATACGCATCACCACCAACGCCACATGTAGCCGTAATGTTTGCGCTAGTACCAGTTGGAATTGATGCATACCAAAGGGTTGAATCTCCTCCAAAACCAATCGAGGTGTCACCTACCGCTTCCGTGGCCGCAGTCCCGCCGATAGTGACGCTTGCGGTCTGACAATTACGGTTAATGTCTGCAACTCCGACGACTACGATGCGGTCGGAAGATGGAGTGCCTATAGCAACCCCGGAGAACGTCGCGGTCCTGCTAGCATAGCCTAGATCTTGGATTGTCCCGTTTCCGATCGGAGTAAAGGTGGCTGATGTACCGCCCCCACTTCCCCCAGCACTGCTCGCAACAGAGAACGAGGTGCTGGAATCGGTAGAAATATTGCCGGAGGTGTCCTTGCACTTCACATACGTGGTGTAGGAAGAGCCGTTGGTGAGGCCGGTGAGGGCCGTGGAGTGCGAAGTGCCGCCGGTCGTTGAGAACGCAGTCATAGAAGCGAACGCTACACCTGCCGTATTCGCCCAAGCGCAGGTCGCGTTCTCATTGGTGGTGACCGTGAGATTTGTCGAGGAGGTGTTGGCTGCGAGTTGGCCAGTCGGCGCGGTGATAGTGACAGTGGGAGGCGTAGTATCAACCGAACCTGCCTGAGTCGTTGCGCTCGCACTTGAGGACTGTGCAGAAGTGTTCCCTGCCGCGTCGTATGCGGAGACGGTGTATGAGTAGTTGGTGGAAGCTGCAAGGTTAGTGTCAGAGTAACTGTTGGTCGCAGAAGTGCCGATCAATGTGCCGCCGCGGAAGACGTTGTAGCCGGTCACGCCGACGTTGTCGGTGGAAGCTGCCCAGGAGAGATTTATTTGCGAAGAAGAGACAGCTGAGGCCGAGAGGCTTGCGGGAGTAGATGGGGCTTGGGTATCGGAAGGGGGTGTGGAGGAACCGCCGCCAGAGATGTCGCCGTAGGCATAACCGGAGCCAGCGAAGCCGATGTAGACCCGACCGTAGATATTGGGATCCCCAGCGACCGCTTTGATCTCATCGATGCTATTGAGCGGCCAATCGGCGATCTGCGTCCACGTTGCGGCATTGTCATCCGAGCGCCACACGCCCCACACGTTGTTCACGTACCCTGCGATGAATATAGTCGGATATCCGCCAGCGGTCGCTGGCTTACCGAAACCGAACGAAAATACTTCTTTCACGTTCGGTACGTTCGTCCAAGTCGCGCCTCCGTCGGTGGAGCGCATGAAAGGCGTGTTGGTCGGATGCGGAGACGAAACACTCCCTTGTGCGCCTGTCGTGAAGAAGAGGTTGCCTGCTTCGCCCGGCACCGAGCGCAGCCACGCGTTGAAGTTGGAGCCGGTGGTGAGTTCGCCGGAGTGCAAGAGCGTCCAAGTCGCGCCGCCATCCGTCGAACGGAATACGCCCGTATTCGAGTTATATGCATAGAGGGTTCCGGTGGTCACTTTGTCCGCTGCAACTATATGGCGATCGAGATACATGGCGAAGCCCCACCCAGAATCATTCGCGGTGGTCCCCGGAGGGATCACGGAAACCCACGTCACGCCCCCATCCTTCGTGTAGTAGGGGTGGTCATTGTTGGATGGAATCCAGACCATGTTGGTCGGCGTGGACACCGCCAGACTTCCCCCGATCTTAGGTACGCTCGTGACATCCGCGGGCTTGCTCGCAAAGCTCGTCCACGTCTGTCCGCCATCGGTAGAGTAGCCGGACTGCTCAACTCCCCACCAATTGAAGATACCTGCTACGAAGTTCGGGTTGTTGGTCGCGTAGTCGAGGTCGTATCCGTGGACGATAGTGTTTAGGTTGTTCGGACCGTGCTTTGAGGGATATACATCTGGATTGGAAATGTAGAATACCGGACGATCATCCGAGCCAACAACAGGCTGACCTCCCGGCGGGACTATTATTTCGTTCGCGACCAGCTGCTCGATCCCGATAGTTTGCGAGTTCCAGGTCACGCCTGCCTGCCACGGTTGATTCGTGGCGAGACTGGTCCACCAAATGCCGATACCTTCCGAAAGGTATAGCTTGTTCGTCGCCGCTGGATCAAAAACGAGTATGCCCGATGACTTGTACTGGTCATTGGTCCACGCGAGCCACGGCACATCCGTCGCGATGTTCGTGATCTGCGGCGTGCCGCTTCCCCACAACACTCCTCCCCATGTCGCTCCCCGATCGAGTGATTGATCGAGGCGCGCCCCGCCATCGCCGATGATCACTCGAGCAGGATTCGTTGGGTCTACCGCGACGAGCTGCCACGGTTGCGACGATTCGATCTTCGTCCATGTGCCGTTGGCGTATTTCCATGCGGCAGAACCGTCCGTGGCGTAGTAAATACCATCGCTTGCTACGACTGCGTTCGAGACGGTGGTAGGACCTCCGTTCGTTTTTGTCCAAGTCACTCCGGCATCCGTGGACCGATATACGCCGTTACCCCAACTGGCCACATAGAGGACATTGGTCTTGCCATTGGTCTGCCCAGAAGATGGATCGAACGCCATGCCGGTCAGCCCCGCTCCGCCACTTACGGCGGCGGGTACGCCTGTGACGAGCGCCCAGGTATTTCCGCCATCGCCACTCATATAGAGGTTGCTTGGGTTCCCCGTATACACAACATCGGGGTTTACGGGGTCGACCATCATTTTGTGGTTGTACATACGGTGGTTGTCCGCAGAGATATCTGCCGTAGCTGCGCCTTGGGTGAACGCTGTCTTGATCCAGGTCGTTCCCTTGTTGTCCGTGCGGTACAAAGATCCATTGAACATCATGTACATGCGATTCGGGTTGCTGGGAGCGAGACGAAGTTCGTAGAGGCCGTCCGCGTTGAGCACTTTTATGTCACTCGCCGGCATGCTTTGCGTCGTGATGAGCTGTTGCCACTGGGTGCCGTTCCAAACGTATCCACCGTAGGTGTCTGTGCGCGCGACCATCGTACCGTCCGGCGCTATGTCCATTCCCACGAGCCACCCGCCGCCGCCTATTTTGAGCGTCTTCCAGTCGTAGCCATGTTGAGTATTGACGCTCGACGGCGATGTGGGAGGCGGCGTCTGTTGCGCCGCCTGCGTCGTCGCACTCGCACTCGTTGACTGCCCACTCATATTCCCCGCCGCATCAGAGGCAGACACGGTGTAGCTGTATTGGGTTGATGCGGAAAGACCCGAGTCACTGTACGAGTTGGTCGCACTCGTGCCGATTTGGGTGCCGTTGCGGT
>Ga0335069_10000255_pt1 | contig 93575 bp, 91 predicted proteins | sample Lox_Sample_11_FD_206714 | JGI IMG/M metagenome (GOLD analysis project Ga0335069, IMG submission 206714) | Soil microbial communities from Loxahatchee National Wildlife Refuge, Florida, United States - Lox_Sample_1.1 | ecosystem: Environmental > Terrestrial > Soil > Wetlands | place: USA... | reverse complement strand
AAGGCGAGGCAAACAAGCCTTTCCTCCTTGCGCTCGCAGGATCGAGTGAGGCCGTGGCGAGTTTCTTCAAGCCCGGCGAGTTGTCCCAGTCACAACAGAAAAGCGGTCTCTGGCTTAACGGGTACGAGCAATGGGGCTATCAGGATGAGACATCCGGATTCAGCGGGTACAACTACAATCTATACGGGGGAACCCTGGGGTTTGATCGGATGCTTTCTGATCATCTCATGGCCGGCATTAGCCTTGCCCACTCGAGAACCTCTGTGCGTCTCGATGAGCACATGGGAGAGACCGACATCAACGGTGTGATCGCTTCGCTCTATGGGACCTATTTTACCACTCATGCCTATGCAGAGGGCGCCCTCTCGTATGGGAGAAACGCCTACAATAATTATCGTTACCTCTCCATCGGATCCATGCAGAGAACGGCCCGTAGTGATCATAACGGGGACGTATATTCAGCTTATCTGGGTGGCGGTTACGTGTTCGATGTAAATAAATGGGCTATAGGTCCCTTCGGTTCTTTGAAATATGTGTATCTGAACGAAGAGGGCTTTACCGAAATAGGTGCGGACAGCCTGAACCTGACGGTCAGCCGGAGCAAAACGGATTCGCTTGTCTCCGAATTGGGACTACGTGTTGCGCGGGCATTCAAGACCGAATCGGGCAACCTGATTCCCGAAGTGACTGCAGCATTGAATTATGATTTTGATATCGACGACCGGGTAATTACGGCCTCTTTTTCAGGTTCCCCCGACGCGACCCTTACCATGAAAGGACAGGGGGTGGAAAAGTACGGAGTGACGGTGGGAGCCGGTTTGACCTTTATCCATAACAATGGATTTTCGACCGCGCTCAAATACACCGGCGAATTCAGAAACAAATACCAGTCCCACGGCATCGTGGGACAATTGCGTTTCCAATTCTGATCTTACGTACCATCTGGCCCTATTTTCGCATCCGGATTGGTGCAAAGATCATGGTAGTTCTTTTCGCCTCGCTCAATCCAATCAACTGTTGTCACCATATTGTGCGGTGAACACGGTAGTATCAGGCGTTTTTCTTCCCGCAATGCGACGAAGCATGTTAAGAAACTGAATTTAGTATGCCGGTATGTTATATATGAGGCGTGAGGCATGAATATGAAGAGCACTTTTCAACCGGCGCATCCACGACGACCGCGTCCGGTTGCACAAACAATTTTGTGTAGCAGGTCGTCTCACAAGCGGGCGACTTAAGACGAGCTGTGGACGAATTGTCAAATAAAACGGAACCACGATGAAATACAGGATCAAACCTTCGGAAAAGAATAACGAGGAATGCGAGAATATTATCAGGGGCACATACCATGGCGTGCTGTCGTTAAGCCGCGAAAATGAACCGTACGCTGTGCCCATGAACCACGCCTACGAAGATGGGAGGTTCTATTTTCACTGCGCTGTGGGCGGGAAGAAGATCGATTATATAAAGACAAACCCGTTCGCGGCATATACGATCATGAAATATTATGGAACTCCCGATGACTTCAGAGACAGGAATAATTGCCACGGGAAATGGGAGAGTATCATTGCCTACGGCAAGGCGCGGTGCGTCGAGGATGAAAAGGAGCTCATGGACGTGTTCGTCCGGTTCATGAAATATTATGGAAAGGAACATTATCAGCCAAAGGAATCATCGTTTTTGGAAACGAGAGCGGTAGTCATGCATGTCGAGAGGATGACGGCAAGAAGAGAATTGGATGCCAAGGCAACCGAGTTCTATGAGTGGGAGGAAGCCTGATCGTAGGCGGGACTGAACCCATGCTATAGTACCTGGCCGTGGCTTTTTAACTGGCTATGGCTATAAGATAATTGTGTAGCAGAGATTGCCGTGACGGAGGTGCAACGTGATGAGAAAGGACGTAACGATCGTGAGGTTCTGGCGCCATGCACTTATGGTCTGCCTTGTCTCGATAGCCGTCTTTTGCCCGGTGTGGGACGGATTGGCCAAATCGCCCCAATACGGGGGTGTTATGAGAATGTCCGACCAGACAGATGGGATTTCTATCGGCTATCCACCTAAATTGCTCAGGGTTTATGGTATCAAGCAGGCATCCCCGGCGGTCGAGACGCTCTTTCGCATAGACAAGACCGGGAGGGCGGTGCCATGGCTCGTCAAGAGTTTCAAAGAAAATGCGGTCTCAAAATCGGTGACGCTCGTACTGAGGACGGGCGTCAAGTTTCATGACGGAACGGATTTTAATGCCGAGGCTGTGAAGTGGAACCTGGAAGAGCATCTCGCGGCCAAAAGTCAGGGGACCGAAAAGATCAAGTCAATCGATGTGCTCGATTCTGAAACGTTGCGTATCAACCTTTCGGAATGGGACAATACACTGACGAGCAGCCTTGCCCTGACACTCGGTATGATCATATCACCCACCGCATGCAAGAAGAATGGCGAGGAATGGGCAATGTCGCATCCGGTGGGCACCGGACCTTTCCAGTTCGTGAGCTGGGAAAAGGACGTACGAACCATATACAAGAAGTTTCCAAATTACTGGCAAAAAGGAAAACCATATCTGGACGGCATCGAATGGATTCCCATAGCCGACTCCAACACCCGGACGCTGAGCTTCAAAAGGGGAGAGCTGGACCTCATCCTGTGGGTCGCGGCAAAGGATGTGACCGATCTTGAAAAAGGGGGCGCTCTGGTCACCAGGCGCCGGGCCGGCTCAGGGGTCACTGCCCTTGTACCTGATTCAGCGAATCCCGTCTCACCCTTTGCCAAGCTGAAGGTTAGACAGGCAGCACAGTATGCCATTGACGAAGATGCCGTGGTCAGATCTATTTTCCATGGTGAAGCGGAGGTGACAAATCAGTGGGCGTACAGGGGCCATTGGGCTTTCAATCCGTCCATAATCGGTTACCCCTATAACCCCGCCAAGGCCCGCAAACTCCTCGCCGAAGCAGGTTACCCAAAAGGTTTCAAGACGAAGCTTATTTATCGGACGACCCCGGAGGCAGACCAGCTATTTGCCGCTGTGCAGGGATATTTGCAGGCGGTAGGCATCGATGCGGAGCTTGAGCCCGCCCAAACCGGCCGATGGAACCAGGCCGTTCTTCAAGGCGGGAAATGGGAAGGGTTGGCAATGGGGGATCTGATGCCCAACCCGGAGACGGCCGCCGCACTCTTACAGAGGTACAGTGGAGGCGGGCCGTTCTTCACCCAGATGCTCGCACCGGAAGATTACGTACAAGCGATTAAGCGCGCTAATACCGCCCAGAATTTCAAGGAAAAACAGAAGTGGACCAGGGAAGCACTGAAAAGTATGATCGACACACACTGCCTGCAGATCATACTTTACGCCCAATCTTTCTTCGCCGTGTCCAAACCATATCTTCACAATCACGGCTTCTACGAGACCCCGAACGGGGTGGGTTCCACGCCTGAGGAGGCATGGATTGAGCGGTGAAGATGGACGGACAGCAGACAATCCATTACAAGTCGGCCTCGCACGGATCTTCTTGTAGACCAAAAAATGGGGAAGTGCCTCCTAAGGTGTGTAATAAGACCACATTCGTGTCAGGGGTGCATCCCGCGAGGCCGAAGCCAATACCCAACCAAAATACCCCCTTGACAGTTAAAAAGCAAGAATCATATGATTAAAGAGGAACTCAAATGTTGAGCCGATGTAGATGGGGGCGCGAAAATGATACTTCATGTACAGTATCAAGATGACCATTACGATTATGTGGGTCCTGGTATTCTTGAGAAGCTGCTCAAAGACGAGTATGTGAGACGGTTCTATCGTCCATCCGAGAAAAGATGGGTAGACATTGTCCACGATCCCATTCGCGGGATCGGCGGTGATTATGGTGGACCGGAGAGAAGGAAGAATCCTCCAGGCGCCCGGGTGCGCACTTCGTCGATTACCGTATAAGTGAGTCTTTCAATAAACCGGCTCAGGCCATTCGTAATCATTGTAGTGCTTCTCATGTCCACGCAAGGCTATGCCGTCTCCTCTCACTATGTCGTTCTCCTTCACGGTTTGGCAAGAACAAGTGGTTCCATGCAGGGACTGGAAGAATATCTGTTAAGGCAAGGTTATCAAGTACTGAACATCGACTATCCTTCGAGAAAATATGGGATATCCAAACTGGCTCGCTTAATCAGGGATGAAATCATATTGAAAACAGCCGGCGCTGAAAAGGTTGATTTCATTACTCATTCCATGGGAGGGATTATTCTGCGTTATATCCAAAAAAACTATCCTCTCCCCAATTTGGGACGCGTTGTTATGCTGAGCCCTCCTAACCATGGAAGTGAAGTGGTAGATAAACTCGGGAGTTTGTGGATTTTTGGATATATAAATGGCCCCGCAGGAAGAGAGCTGGCTACAAATAAAGATGGCATTACTCAGACGTTGGGAAAAGTGAATTTCGAGTTAGGGGTAATTACAGGGGACAGGAGCATAAACTGGATCAATTCCCTGATGATTCCGGGAAAAGATGACGGGAAAGTATCAGTTGAGAGTGCAAAAATTGATGGCATGACCGATTTTCTTGTTGTTCATGTGTCTCATCCGTTCATAATGAACGATCGAACGGTAATGGCCCAATGTCTTTACTTCCTACAAAATGGAAAGTTTCAGCGATAATCTTTGCCCAGGAATCCGATTCTTGGTTAGTAGATCGGGTTCGCATTTTTTTACTGAAAAATAAGGGTTGCTCGCCGTGCGACAAAAATACCCCCGACACTTAATAATATTTGACACACAGGAGTACAGAAGGCCTCGATTATTGATTGACCGATTATTTTCTTGATTTTTGCCCACCCTTCAAAGATAATAAGCTAGTTATTGGGGACATCAGTAATCTTTAATAAGTACGGAAATCACTGAGGCATAAGTAGAGGCCGCAGAACGCTGGCAGGCGTCATGTTTAAGCCCGGCCCACTGAGCAACCGGGGTTCTATGAGAATGCTCGCACATCCGTACATGGACGGCATCGGGCATCAGATATGGAACAAAGGTGACGAATGTGGGTAAGGCAATACTCATTTAAGGAGGTTCGTCAGAAATGAAATCCGTAAAAGCAGTGCAATCATTCATGCTCGCAGTGACCATTCTCCTGGCAACAAGCAGTATCGGGGCGGCTTTACAGACCTGGGAGCTCCAGGCAACGGCGATCAACAAATATGGTTCTTCTTTCGTACCACCACCTTTTGCGAGTCCCGGAGCCAATATTGTGATTGATTACATAATCGATGATCAGGCAGGTATTCTAGAAGGGGAAATCTATCGCGCGGTGAAAAGCGTGTATCTCGACGGAGAATCCACGATAACAAATGACGGATCTGTCATTACTGTCCCTGGGTTAACCGCGATCAATGCCAGCCTGGATAACAGGATAAACGACTCTCTCTATTTCATTTCATTAAATCGAACTGGGGGGACTGTTCAGCCCACGTTGGCGCTCACACTTCAGGACATTGCCGCGTCTGTTGCATCCGGTCAGGGCACAGAGCTGCGCCTGGATTTTTCTGGAAATGACAATAGCGTCTACGCGATACCAACGTCATTTGCCCCGGTGCCTGTACCCGCCGCCCTGCCTCTTTTGAGTTCCGGCCTGGCGGTCCTTGGATTGATTCGCAGAAAAAGGAAAGTATGAGGCTGACATTTACAGGAGTTTAACAAGGCAATTCCGCAAACGTCTTGCAGCGAGTGACGATGCTTATATTATCCCGTGCTACTATTTGCCCTTGAACACGGGTTTGCGTTTACCGAGGAAAGCTTTTGCAGCCTCGATGTGATCCTCCGTCTCGGAGAGAAGTGCGAGCTGCGATGATATATAGTCCAGATGTGCGCTGAGGCTCGAGGTTTGCGCCTGGTACACGGCACGCTTCATCATACGTACGGCGAGCGGAGGCTTGTCCGCGATCTTGCGGGCGAGCGTAAGAGTTTCTGCCATGAGCTTTTCGTGAGACACAACGCGGTTGACGATGCCCAGTTTTAGGGCTTCTTCGGCGCTCAGTACATCGCCTGTCAGTAGCAGCTCAAGGGCCTTCGATTGACCTGCAATCCTCGGCAAGAAATAGGCCCCTCCGTCGCCGGGCACGAGTCCCATGGTGATGTAAGATTCCGCAAGCTTTGCGCGGTCCGAGCAGATTCGAAGATCGCACATGAGCGCCATATCCAGGCCTGCACCGATGGCGTGCCCGTTGATTGCTGCAATGACGGGCTTGTCGAGGTCCTCGAGGGTAAGCACAATACGGTGGACGCCCTCCCAAAGAAAACGTTTCATATCCCAGGATTGCAGCTTACCGTCCGCCATATCTTTGATGTCCCCGCCAGAGCAGAAGGTATCACCCTTTCCCGTGACAATGATGACGCGCACCGTATCATCTCTCTTCGCTTGCTCGAGGCCTTGCCTCCACAAGGTTATCATCTCGGGGCTGAATGCGTTCTTCTTCTCAGGCCTGTTGAGTATGATGTATGCGATATTGTCTTTCACTTCATAGAGAACGTGCTTGTCACTCACTTCACGGGAAACCTGCATATTACGGGACCATCCTCATATTTTTGCCTCAGTATAGCAGACTCACCATCCAATAGCCATTGGAGATTTCACATAGGCGAAGACCTTACCACTCATCGGTCCTAGCACTCAGGCAACTAAGAAAGAGTGCCGGTCTACCTGAGCATTTTGTGGTCTTAGCCGGTCGGACGGTTTCTACCGGAGGCGCGGATGATGTCCTGGTCTATGGCACAGGCATAGCCATTCGCAAGGCTTTTCCCGGTACCCGATCTGACAGATTGCGGCGGGAATGCCCGCTTACCCCATCAACCGCGGCAGGAACAGAGCTAGTTGGGGAAATGCGAGGAGCAGAAGCATGATAACCGCCACGGCGATCGTATAAGGCAAAACGCCTTTGAAAATCGTTTCCAACGGAATGTCCGGAGCGATACCCTTCACAATAAACATTGTCATCCCGACCGGCGGGCTTATCATACCCATCTGGACGACAAGCACGGTGATTACGCCAAACCAAATGGGGTCAAAACCGAGCTTTGTGACCACAGGGAAAAAGATGGGAAGGGTGAGAAGTATCATTGCGAGTTCGTCAAGGAAGGTGCCAAGAAGGATGTACATCAAGAAGATGACGAGCATAATTAAGACGGGAGGGAGAGGAAGAGTGCTCACCCAGCCGGCGAGCTCCATAGGTATGGTGGTCACCGCAAAGAAGGCATTGAAAATCATGGCCCCCGTTACCACGATGAAGATCATGCCTGTGTTGCGCATCGTATCGATGACCGACTCTCTAAATCCCTGCCAGCTAAGCTGTCTTCTTATGAGAGACAAAAGCGTGGCGCCGCACGCGCCGACCGCTCCCGCTTCCGTGGGCGTGAACCAGCCGACCATAAGCCCACCGAGGACGAGTGCAGTCAGGGCCAATATGTCGATACACTCCCCAAATGCCGATATCATTTCACTGAAGGAGAAGGTTTGCCCGGGAGGAGCCAGGCTGGGGTTACGCTTGACCATTATGTATATAACACCGATGAACATGAGAGAAAGGATAATTCCGGGTACGATCCCCGCTATGAAGAGCTTGCCTATGGACTGTTGGGTCATTATGCCGTAGATAATGAAGACACCGGAGGGCGGTATGAGTATGTCCAGGGTGCCGCCGGAAGCCATCGAACCGGCGATTAACGCATCGTCATACTTGTAGCGCCTCATTTCCGGAATGGCGATGAGGCCGATTGTCAACGTGCAGGCGATGCTGGACGAACTGATGGCAGAGAACACCCCACAGGCGAAGATCGTCGCGATCGCCAGACCGCCGGGCATGCGTCGGGTGAGAACCCGGGCAAGTCGAAAGAGCGATCGGCCGAAGCCCGCGTTGAGTATGACCGTGCCCATGAAAAGAAAGAGTGGGAGCACGCAATAATCGTAATTGGAGATAACCCCATAGGGAATGCTGCCGAGGATATGAAGGGCCCCGCTCAGCTTCACAATGAACATGAAACCGATGGAGCCCACGAGCAGCATCGCAAAACCGATCGGTAGACCGGCGAACATGAGTACGAGAAGCAGGATAACGCCTACTGTGCCAGTCTCTATAGGGGTCATGGCTCGTCCTTCCCTCTGATCGCCCTGATCAGATGTACCACGAGAAAGCAGGCAAGAATGAATACGCCGGCCGCCCACGTAAATTTGAACGGAGACGTGGGGATACTCATCGTCATTGTTACGTCCTGCAGCTTGACGGACTTGAAAGCGTCGAGGATGACCGCATAGAGGAGAAAGAGCACGGCGCCAAGGCTGAGGGCCGAAGTGACGCTGTCGAAAACCCTCTTGGTTTTAGGTTTCAAGCGGGTCATCAGGACGTCGACCGCCACGTTGGCCCGTTCCCGCGCGGTGAAGCCGACTGCTGCGGCGACCACAATTACCCCCGCGAGGCCGGCGATCTCAATGGTGCCGGTGATAGGTGTACGAAAAAGGGCGCGCCCCACGCTGTTGCCGGTGACGATAATTATCATGATCATCAACGGGATAGCGCCTATTACACAGAGAGCCGCGCCGACAATACGTCCAAATTTCGAGAAAAATTTCATGGCTTTCGCCCTCCGTGTCGCTATTTTGCGTATTGCTGGACCCGCTCTCTAATATATTTCACTACCTCGGTGCCGGGAATGCCCTTCGCGTCGAGTTCCCGCCCGACTTTGTCCCGGGTCTTTTCTACAATCGATACCACCTTGGCACGTTCTTGCGATGGCAAAGTGACAATCTCTACACCCTCTGTCTTATAGTACTTTTTTACCTCCTCCCACGCATCGACCCACATTTGAACCGTTGCCTGTTTTCCCCAATCACAACTCTTGTCGATAACTGCTTTGAGGTCCGCCGGCAGCTTGCCGTAGAAATCCTTGTTCATTATTGCAAATACCGGTGTGGGCGCTCCAAGGCTCAAGTCGAGCATATACTTGAGATTACCGGCGAGTTTGTTGTCCTCAACGGCCTGGGGTTGTATGGTACCGCCGTCCACGGTCTTCTTCTCCATGCCTATAACGAAGTCCGCAGTAGACATGAAGACCGGTGTTGCGCCGAGGTCTTTCATCATCATGGCCATCTCGGGCGAAGGCACCCTGATCTGAAGCCCCTTCATATCGTCAAGGCTTCGGACCGGCTTCCTCGTGTGCAGCGCCTGGAACATGCTGGAGGTAAGCCAGAGAATTTTCACGTCTTTCCACTCGTCGGCCATGACCTTGGGGAACTTTTTCCAAAGATCATCGTACACCTTCGTTGCCGTGATGACATCAGGGGCCCCGAGAATGAACGGGAAGGTTACCCCGAGAGGCTGGCCCTTGGGAGCGTAACGAAAACCGAAGCTCATGTCGGCAGTTCCGCTGGCGACGGCGTCGACAAGTTCTGGCGCGGGGACAAGAGTATTTACTGGGAAGATCCGGGCCGTGAGCCGGCCGTTGCTATCGGTGGCAATCTTCTTGGCCCAAGCTTCCATAATCTGGTGGGACGGTGAGCCCACGGGAAACATGTGAGCGAGTCTCACTTCGATGGGCTTATCCGCCGCCTGAGCAGGAGCAACAGAAAAGACAACCCCACATACCGTAAACGCCAAAAAAAACAGGAAATATGCCTTAACCCTTCTCATTTTTGAACCCCCTTGCCGGAATGGCGTTGTTCTTTCGAACATGGACAGGACAAACCCGTTGAATGCGGACGTTCTCCCGTCCAGTTCGGACATTAGTGGAACACTCCGCGTAGAAACCCTTGTTCCTCTTCTGTATTCCAGCGAGCCGGCCAGTAACACATTCCGCTAGAAACCCTATGATTCTGTCTCGTTTTAAGGTCGGGGAAGGCTATTGATACCCCTTTTTCAGTCCCTGGCACATAGTCGCACCATCTATTCTGTGGATACAATGATTTAATTCTATGACATAAATCATAGTAATTAGTATTGACCGATTGTATCGGAATTCTCAACCCGGACGGTTCCGGAAAAGATCTTTATGAACTCGTACCTTACGGCCGTCCACACCCGGGATCCGGCCTTTCTCAATCAGGTCGAACTTTTCAGGGCCCGCACTGACCTCGCCATCGCAGCACATCTCATCAAGGTGGGCCTGTCAGAGAGCGAGAATCTCCGGAGGCTATTACTGGAAGCGGAGACGGTCCTTGCCCGTCTTGGATATCTTGCTCAAGCGCAAGACGCTCACCCTCAATCTGAAATCCCCGAATCAATGGGACGAGACGCCTAATATCCCGTGAATAGCTCCATTTTTGTCCGTAAGGGTCCTACATCCATGGCCCTAAGCGTCTCCTGCATGGCTTGGGCCATGGGAGGCGGCCCCACAACATAATAGATGGCGCTCTGCCACTCGCCGCATTCCTCCATGATCATTTGAGGATTGATCCTGTCCGTATAACCTGTCCATGAGCCGTTGCCGTCGGAGAGCCTCGTCATCGTGGGAATGACCGATATGTTCTGATCTTTTTGGGCGATGTCGCTCAACTCAGCGAGAAATGGGGTATCCTCAGGCCTTTGACTCGAATAGAACAGGGTTATGCGATGTCCCGTGCGGGCGACCGATGCGTAAAGTATGAGGCTTCGAAAGGGCGCGATCCCTACGCCGCCGGCAAGGAAAACGAGTGGAGTTGTTGTATCGTCGGGCAGAGTGAGGTTTCCTATTGGTGAATCAATGGTTATTGTAGTGCCGCCATGCATCTCGCTCATGGTACGTTTTAGTGCACTGTCGCTCGTTTTGACCACAAAGAGCAGGTCCTTTTCCAGGGGGGACGAGGCAATGCTAAATGCCCTTTTGAGTCCCCGATCATCTTTGAACCCCAGATTCGGGACAGTAAGTAAAGAGTACTGGCCCGCCTGAAACTGATAATTCTCAGGTTTTCTCACGAAGAAGAGCATGATCTCCCGGCCCACCATCTGTCTTTCCGTAAATTGCGTCTCGTAATTCATGTGTCCTCCGAATGCGGGATTGGTTCCATAGAGAATATTATCAATATGGCCGGAGATTTCAACGGTTAATTGATTACGGCGGCAATGAAGAGGTGCGTAAGCGCCCTCATTTCATCAATTTTTGTTGCCACGTACCGCGCGGATATTTCCATACCGCTACCGGACCCTCCTACCACCAACGATAAACGTAGCGCATACCACAAATAATGTAGGCTTCTGTGTGGGACAGTCTCCCCCAGTCGATACATCGCTTAAGATATCAGTGAGTTAGAACGCACGTAGAACTGGCACGGTTCTTGTATATCTGATATGCCAAGTACCAAACAGGAGGAAAAAATATGAACATGCCAGCAGAACAGAGAACAGAAAATGCCACGGAGATTCGGGAGTTCGATCTTAAGATGCAGTCATTGCGTCAGTACCTTTCTCTGCTTGGGTCGAGCCTTGACCGATACGAGTATCTCAAGAAGTCGGGCGCTCCGGATGTCGTGCTGTATACCGAAAAAGGTCTGATTAACCGGCAGCTGATGTTTTTGTCCAAGATCTGTTCGGAACTGATAAGATAGCGGTTAAAACGTAACATAGGAAGAAATTGCCCTGCATTTTGTTTCTCTACGTAAGCCCGCGGTTTCTCCCCCGGCGCACGCTCATAGAAATATCGCATGGCCTTTACGTGCCTGTTGGCTCATAAAAGAGACGTGGCCCGGGCTAGCTGCTTTGCCTCGCGTCATATAACGTATCGCTTTCTCTTGAGATCCCTCCAATTGATGACCTTCGCGCTCGGATCGATCCTAAACCGACCCCCTCACAAGGTTAAGAGAGGGCTCGTAAAAACACCGGGAAAGAGGTACAATCCCGCAAAAGGAGGAGACCGTCATGGCCAGGTATCAGAGACGAAAGGAAATTGAGGCCACCCAGTGGTTTCCTGGTGTGGCTATTACGGACGTGAGAGAATCCACCGGATGCGCGTTTCTGGAAAACGGGACGCGTGTCATGCCCGGGCAGTATGTGGTGAGAACGGGGAAAATGGTCGCGGTGCTCTCCGAGGAATCTTTCTGTATCATCTTTGATGCAGAGCCCGCAATGAAGAAGGATGCGCGCGATAGATGGCCTGAGCCCGATGTAAAAGAAGGGCAGAGGGGTTGAGGCGTCATGGAAGGATTAAAGATGAAATTGTGCGCGTCGCGGCGATGCGTCACGAGACCCCAATGATAGAAGCAGGGTCCTTATATTGCTGAATTGACCACGAGTCAGAAAGCGAAAGGTGACGAATAAGAAAGAGGCCGCCCTCAGTGGTCCTGACCTTGAAGTAGTCGACTCGAGGCCGCGAAGCACCAAGTCCTCCTTCATACCACCGATCGATAATCTCTGATATTTGATAGCGTTTCTCTTCAAATACCAGGGCCTGAGGACGTTCATCGGCCCGGTATCCGCTGTAACATTCTACGTCCGTCGCATCCCACCGCATTATTAAGACCTTCGGCGCTGCCTATCAAAAGATATGCACTATTTGAACGTATTTATATGCTCGCTCGGAATCATTATGACACGCGGATGGCGTCAACTGACAGCTTGTGACCATACAAACCTGCCGGGTAGGTGATAAACCCGGGTTCAGAAGACTTAAGAAAGAGACTATTGGTCTGGCAAAGCCGTGGTTCAAGCCACGTCGATTGCTACAATTCAGGCAAACGAGCGGTGCGCTTACGGTCAGGATTTTGCCTGGCCGGCCTTGGCCCATGAATCGCGCAGCGCCACGATACGATTGAACACAGGTTTACCCGGCAGCGAATCTTTGGCGTCGGCGCAGAAATAGCCGAGTCTCTCAAACTGGTACCTGTTTCCCTGCGCCGCATCCTTAAGACTTGCCTCCACAGGGCAGGCGCTCAGTATCTCCAGTGAGGCCGGATTCAGGTATTTAGGGAGGTCGTCCCCGATATCTGCCGGGTCGGCGACCTGAAAGAGCCGATCATACAGACGGACTTCCGCTAACACGGCATGCTCCGCCGAGACCCAGTGAATCACTCCTTCCACCTTGCGCCCATCTGCCGGCTGGGCATTTCGCGTGAGAGGATCATATGTACAGTGCAGCTCGCGAACCTCTCCGCTCGTGCTATCCTTGATCGCATCCACGCATTTAATCACGTAAGAACTGCGCAGTCTCACCTCGCGGCCAGGACCAAGGCGCTTATATTTTTTGGGCGGGTTCTCCATGAAGTCCTCTTGCTCGATATAGAGCACTTTGGAAAAGGGGACCTTTCGTGTGCCCATCTCGGGTTTCTGCGGATGATTGGCGCATTCAAATTCTTCCGTCTGTCCGTCAGGATAGTTGTCAATGACCACACGCAGAGGTCTAAGAACCGCCATGGCTCTGGGTGAGCGCTCGTTCAGGTCGTCACGCACACAGCTCTCGAGCAGGGCGATATCCACGAGGTTTTCATTCTTGGCCACGCCGATGACAGAGCAAAAGGCCCTGATTGCCTCCGGTGTGTAACCGCGCCTTCTCATACCGGCTACCGTGGGCATCCTCGGATCATCCCAGCCCGTAACATACTTCTTTTCCACGAGCTCGATGAGCTTGCGTTTGCTCAAGATCGTATAGCTCACGTTAAGGCGGGCGAATTCGATTTGTCTCGGACGCTCCCCGGCGATGAGCTCGTTCACGATCCAATCGTACAGCGGGCGATTGTTTTCAAACTCCAGCGTGCAGATCGAATGGGTGATCATCTCAATGGAGTCGGAAAGGCAATGCGCGAAATCATACATGGGATAGATGACCCACGTGTCGTCCGTTCGATAATGAGGGGCCCGTTTGATGCGGTAGATAACCGGGTCGCGCATGACGATATTCGGTGACGCCACATCGATCTTGGCTCTAAGCACGTGGGCGCCGTCGGGGAATTCCCCGGCGCGCATGCGGTCAAACATGTCCAGGTTTTCTTCAACCGTGCGATTCCGGTAAGGGCTCTGTTTGCCAGGTTGGGTGAGGGTACCCCGATACTCGCGGATTTGATCGGCGCTGAGACTGCACACATATGCCTTGCCGAGCTTAATGAGTTCAACAGCAAACTGATAGAGCCTATCAAAATAATCAGAAGCGTAAAACAAGCGGTCGGCCCAATCGAACCCGAGCCAGTGCACGTCATGAATGATCGATTCCACGAATTCCAGGGACTCGCCCGCGGGATCCGTGTCATCCATTCTTAAGTTGCAGGTGCCGCCATACTGAGCGGCGATGCCGAAATTGAGGCAGACCGATTTTGCGTGCCCTATATGGAGATAACCGTTGGGTTCCGGTGGAAAGCGTGTGGCCACGCGTCCACCGTGCTTACTCGTCCTGTTCTCCTCTTCAATAATCTCGCGAATGAAGTCAGTTGTGCCTGAAGCATCTGTTGCGCCCATATCCTTGCACTCCTTGCACCTTTTCCCCTGTCCTGCTATGATCTGTCGGGAATGGCTGCTATGATTAATTTTGTACCATATGTAGCGCGTTCATGCAAGAGACCGGCGGGCGCGACAGTGGCGGGAGCACGGGAAATGAAGTATATTGTAATGCAAAACAGGAAAGATACACGCAAACGATATTGCGAACTATGGATCAGATAGATTACTACGAGATTCTTGAGATAGATAAAGAGGCATCTGCTCAAAACATAAAGGAGTCGTATCGCAGGCTCGCCTTCCAGTATCATCCGGACAGAAACGATGGGGACACACAGGCCGTCGAGCGCATGAAGGCGATCAATGAAGCCTATGCCGTGCTTTCCGATCCTGAAAAGCGCGCCCGTTATGATGGGTTGCGTCAATCGTACGGTTATTCCGCTTACGATCGTTTCAGACAGAGCTACACTGAGGAGGACATTTTCAGGGGCTCTGACATCGGTCAGATTTTTGAGGAGATGGCCCGGTCATTTGGTTTTCGCGGGTTCGAGGACGTATTCAGGGCCTCATATGGTCAGGGCTTTCGCACGTTCGAAGTGGGGAAACCCGGATTTGCCGCGCGGGGTTTTATCTTCTCCGGCCCACTGTTTGGCGGTGGCGAGCGCCGTGAAATGCAGCCGATCTCAGGGGCTTTCCCAGGACTTTTCGGTAAGCTGCTCAAGTTCGCCTTGAAAAAGATGACCGGCGTGGAATTTCCCGAAGCCGGCAAGGACCGTTATGATGTAATGGTCGTGAGCGCCCGTCTCGCCGACGAGGGAGGCAAGGTAACGTATAGAGACAAAGTACGGTCAAGACAACTCCTTGTTACGATTCCACCGGGGATACGCAACGGTCAAACGATCCGGTTAAAGGGCGTAGGCCGGCAAGGCAAGAATGGGGGTATACCTGGCGATCTTTATTTAAGAGTGGAGATACAAAGACCGGTTTTGCAAAGAATCAGAAACCTTTTTAAGCCATGAGAAAGGAAGCGGCTAAGAATAGTTTAGCAGGAAATCGTTGACAAAGAGCATCAAATCACATAATATCTTCGGGCAAAATGAAACGGTTAGATCAATCAGTGCAGGTTTACTATTACTATAACAGAGGGAGAGCCCTGCCTGCAGGTTGATTGGAGTCATATGCTGATCAAAAGCCGCGGGCGGTAAAGCCTGCGGCTTTTTTTGTGTGCCGAACGAGTGAACGCAGTGATTAAGATCGGAGTCCATATGGAATCGATTTTTGTGTCAGTTGAGAATGGTTTCTTAGAACATACCCGAAACGAATACAACAACTATTACTACTATTATTACCGCGCACATCCGCCTTAGGCCCCTATTCAGTATCATTGTGGCCCTGTGCGGATCAAACCGTTCAGGGTCTTTTTTTTGCCGTAAAAGACGTTCAAAAATAAACAAGGAGGAAGTAATTATGTTAGACGCCTTATTCAGACCAAAGGCAGTAGCGGTAGTGGGAGCCTCAGCAAAAGAGCTCAATGTGGGCAACAGGATCATCAAGAACCTGGTTGATTTTGGCTTTACCGGAAAGATCTATCCGATTAACCCCAAAGTTGACGAGATACGGGGAGTGAAAGCATATAAATCTATTCTCGACGTTCCAACGGACGTTGATGTAGTGCATCTTCCTATACCGGCTGCCTCCGTGCCCCCGGTGATCGATGAATGCGGCCGGAAGGGGGTTAAATTTGTGATTCTCAATGGCGGGGGATTCGCCGAGACTGGCGCTCAAGGGGAGGCGATTGAGCAGGACTGTATGACCCGGGCTAAGAAACACAATATCAGAATATTCGGCCCCAATTGTCAGGGGATAATCAATACAGCGGCCGAGTCCCGGGCGTACTGCAACTTCACCTTCACCAAGCCCAATCCCGGTGTTGTCTCTCTCATCGCCTTATCCGGCGGTGTGGCCGAACTGTTGCATCAGAGTCTATTCCAGATGGGCGTGGGAACAAGGATGTATGCCTCAAACGGAAACGCTTGCGATGTGTCTATACCGGAAATCATCAAATACTACGGCGAGGACGAGGGGACCCAGGCGATCGTACTCTACGTGGAGGGCCTGCGTGACCCCGACACATTTCTCAAAGTCGCACAAAAGGTTGTAGCCAAAAAGCCAATCCTTGCCATGAAAGCGGGTCGAACTGAAGAGGGCGCCAGGGCCGCAGCATCCCACACGGGCGGCCTTGCGAAGAAGGATATCACGACAGACCTTATCTTTGAAAAGGCCGGTATTCTTTGTTTCCACGATGAGCAGGAGCTCTGTCAGGCAGCAGCGGTATTCACCACGCAGCCATTACCAAAAGGCAGGCGGGTGGGCGTGATAACGAATACCGGGGGGCCTTCCGTCATTGCCACGGACGTGCTCGTCAGCGGCTCTCTTACCACACCGCCTCTTTCTGAGAAGACAAGAGCGATCCTCACAGAAAAGCTTCTTAAGGAGGTGACCGTGCGAAACCCCGTGGACGTGCTCGCCACGGCCAATGCCGACCACTTCAGGGCCGCCCTCGATGCGCTTATGGATGACGATGCTATCGACAGCATTTATATCAGCATGGTCACGCCATTTTTTGTGGATCACGGGGCCATCGCCCGCCAGATCGTGGAGGTGAACAGGTTCAAGAGAAAACCGATCGTCTGTACACTCATGACGGACAAAGAGGGCTGCGCTGAGACCGTGAACATCTTAAGAAAAGGCGGCGTGCCTTGCTATGATTTTCCTTCGACGGCGGCGAGAGTGCTCGTCTCGCTTACCCGCTATAGCGAGATACGCAGAAGGCAGGCCGGCAGAATCAAACATTTTCACGATGCGGATCGGGTGAAGGCACAGGCTATCGTGAATAAGGCGCGAAATATCGGCCAGGCGAGACTTCCAGCCGATGATGTTTACGAAATCATGCGGGCCTACGGGATCCCTGTTGCCGACTGGAAAGTCGCAAAGGATGCAGCGGGTGCGCTGATTGCCGCACGGGAAATAGGATTTCCCGTTGCTATCAAGGCCGATTCCCAAAGCATACTGCATAAGAGTGAGATGGGTGCGGTAGTGACGAATCTGTCCGATGAAGCCCACCTCGCCCAGGCCATAGAAAGGATCGGCAAAACCTGCCGCGCCCCCGATCTGAGATTTATCATTCAAAGGCATGTCGAAGGTGGCAAAGAGGTTATCGTGGGCGCCAAAGCCGATCCGGAACTCGGGCATCTTATCATGTTCGGCATGGGCGGGGTATATGTCGAGGTATTGAACGACGTGGCGTTTAGACTCGCCCCCATCACCGATGTTGAAGCGCGTGAGATGATCCTCTCTTTAAAGGCTGCGCCAATACTCAAAGGGGTACGAGGTGAGCGGGGAGTCGATCGGGAGCGCCTCGCAGAGATTATTGAGCGCGTCTCCCAACTCATGATTGATGTGCCTGACATTCGCGAAATAGACCTCAATCCGGTTATCGCCTTTGAGGACCGTGCCTGCGCTGTCGATGCGAGAATAATATTGTAGGGGGAGAAAAAAGCGCGAGCTTGCTGACCCACGTACGGCGATCGGAGGACCTCCCGGATAGCTATCCGGGAGGTCCTCCGATGTATGGGCTTTACCGTGTTCACGCGCCCTGATGGAAAAAACCTTGCCGTAATGGTAAAATTAATTGGGTGCTCTATGGTCCGTGAGAACATGAAGGGGGAAAAGCGTACGGGCAATCCCCGTAATGACCGACAAAAGATCCTCATGCACATTTGCTGCGCGCCATGCAGCATATATCCATTGAAAGAGTTGCGCGAACAAGGAGTAGACGTATACGGATACTTCTTTAATCCGAACATCCATCCCTTCACCGAGTTTATGAGGAGGCTTGCCACGCTCAAGGATTACGCGCAGTTCGTGGCGCTGCCCCTTGACGTGGATACGGCATATGACCTGGCCGCGTTCTTGCGGGGCGCGCTGGATTATGGCAAAGATCGCTGCCGCTTTTGCTACAGAATGCGACTGGAGAAGACATTCAAAAAGGCGATCGAGCACAAGGCCGACGCCATAACCACCACGCTTCTATACAGCAAATACCAACGGCATGATGACATACGCGATATAGGCGAGGAACTTTCAGCCGAGCACGGCATCCCGTTTCTTTACCAGGACTTCAGGGTTGGCTGGAAGGAAGGCGTTCAAACATCTAAAGCCCTCAACATGTATCGACAGCAGTACTGCGGGTGTATATTCAGCGAAAAAGAGCGCTACGGAGGGATCGATGCCGGCCATGGGTAAAATGTTGATATTTGCAGGTGTTGTTCTTATCGCCATGGGGCTTGCATTCATGTTTGCGGACAAGATTCCTTTTCTTGGCAGATTACCGGGCGACATTTACATCAAAAAAGAACGGTTCAGTTTTTATTTTCCTATCACCACAAGCATCATCTTGAGTATCATTTTCACGATCCTTTTCTCCATATTTAAAAAATAGGACTCTTCAATGGGACAGAAGAAAAAGAAGGCGGTTGTTCTCTTGAGCGGCGGGCTCGATTCTTCTACAACCTTAGCCATAGCGCGCCTCGAAGGATATGAAACGTATGCCCTTACCTTCCGTTACGGGCAGCGACACGAACGAGAGATCGCTGCGGCAAAAACGCTCGCCCGAAATTTTGAGGTAAAGAAACATGTAATCCTTGATATCGACTTAAGAAGCTTTGGAGGGTCTGCTCTTACCGACGACATCCCGGTGCCCAAGCGGCGCAGACCCGAGGAAATCTCGGGCCATATTCCCGTAACGTATGTGCCGGCCCGTAACACGATATTCCTCTCTTTCGCGCTTGCCTGGGCTGAAGTCATCGGGGCAGAGGACATTTTCATCGGTGTCAACGCCCTCGATTACAGCGGATATCCTGACTGCAGGCCGGAGTATATCCACGCCTTCGAACAGATGGCCAACCTTGCTACCAGGGCGGGTGTTGAAGGGAGGTCATTCGCCATTCATACGCCGCTCATCGATTTGACAAAGGCTGAGATTGTGAGGCAAGGCATGGCGCTCGGCGTAGATTTTTCCAAGACCGTAACCTGCTACGACCCATCGGCCTCAGGGGCTGCGTGCGGGGTATGCGATGCCTGTATCTTAAGGCTCAAAGGTTTTCAGGAGAACGGGCTCGCCGATCCTGCGCCGTATCAGAAAAGGTAGAAAACGGATCATGAGCGTCTATACCGTGAAAGAGATATTCTATACGCTTCAGGGCGAGGGGGTACAAACCGGGAGGCCCGCGGTCTTCTGCAGGTTCTCCGGATGTAACCTCTGGTCGGGGAGAGTCGAAGACCGCGCCCGCGCCCTATGCGGATTCTGCGATACTGACTTCGTGGGCGCAGACGGCCCCGGTGGCGGGATTTTCAAAGATGCCCGTGAACTCGCTCACGCAATCGTCAAAGTGCCGCCCGCGGGCGCGCACTCGGGGCGTAATCCACTTGTGGTGCTCACGGGCGGGGAACCGGCATTGCAGGTCGATCGCCTGCTTGTGGACACGCTCCGCGCAAAGGGATTGGAAATCGCCATAGAAACCAATGGCACCCTGCCCATTCCTCAGGGTATAGACTGGATAACGGTGAGCCCCAAGGCACGTGCCAGGCTTGCTGTTGTGTCCGGCAATGAGTTAAAGCTCGTCTATCCTCAGCAAGGGACTTCCCCTGATCTATACGAGAATCTCGATTTTCAGCACTTCCTGCTGCAGCCCGAGCACGGTCCGGATAGAGAAAAGAACGTGAGGGGCGCCATCGAGTACTGTCTTTCACACCCGCGGTGGCGATTAAGTCTTCAGACGCATAAAATATTGGGCATACCGTAAGGAAAAGCATTTGTCATGCAAAGCCGGCACGTGTTTACAAGATACATGAGGTCTGATAGCATCAAGATCATATTTGTCCTCATTCTTCTTCTTATCCTGTTTCCGGAGCTTACCCACGGGGCGAGTGTATCGGCGGATGTATGCTTAAGATGTCACGCTCAGTATAAGGAGACTCATCACGACGGCACCTCCTGCACGGATTGTCACCAGGACGTAAAGACCGTGCCTCACGCAAGAAAGCTCGAGAAACCGGCCTGTTCCTCATGTCATAAGGATATCCCCGCCACGTACGAGAAGAGCGTCCATGCGTCGAGTAATCTTAAGTGTGCGGATTGCCACAACGTACATTTCCCCGACAAAGACAAGACTGAATGCGTCTTTTGCCACACAACAGTCTCGCACAGATCGTTGCCGTCGGAGAAGAAGCATTTAAGCGTACTCGCGTGCGTGGCCTGCCACGCTCGCGTTCATGAGGGCACGGTCGACGTGACGATTGCCGTGAAGAAGGGAAAGCCCTTTACGAGAAGCGACGTGGACCTCGATAACAACAACGTGGTCGATAAGGACGAGTGGAGCAGTCTCTTGGGACTTATTCAGAAGGACACCTACACCGTGGACACCAAATACGCGAGTCCGGGCGACGCGCACAGCATAAAGAGGACAGCGGTATCGTGTGACACCTGCCATGGTGAGAAAAGCCTGTTCAAGAGGGGCGTGCTCAAGGTTTCCGGTGTTGCGTCTTTTGAAGTGCCGGTTTTGCCGCAGCTCTTCATTCCTAAGCTGCCTTCGGTGGAACAATTCAAGAAAACCGTTCATGGTAAACGGGGGGTAAAGTGTGCCGACTGCCATACGTCGCAGGCTCGTATCGATGATCAGGTCTGTGTAAACTGTCATAGACAAACCTACGACGTCTATAAGAACACATCGCACGCTTCATCCGGGGCTACCGTATGCACGGACTGTCACAATCCGCACAGCGTCACCCCATACAGGGAATTGAACGTGACCGAGAGACTCAATGTGTGTGCCAGGTGCCACCAGGATTACCTGAAAAGACACAGCTGGCTTCCCAATGCCGCCCTGCATTTCAATTATCTCGAATGCTCTACGTGTCACAGCCCGAAGTCTACGAAAAGCATCGTCTTCTATTTCGGTTTACGGGAAGGCACTACAAACAAGGCCCTGACCTATGCAGATTTGAGGGGTCTGTTCGCCGACGCGAGCGATATCACATCACACATCGATATAAACAAGGACCGTTCCATTACTTCTCAAGAACTGTCCGATTTCTTCATGGAGCTCAAGAAGAAAGATAAGAAAGATCTCGCTGTGGGAAGCTCGATCATTGTGACAAAGGTGTATCACGATTACTCTTCCAAGGGAACGCGAGAACGGGTATGTGCTACGTGCCACTCAGAGGACGCCCCCTTTTACGAATCCATGTACCTTGTGATTCCTGAAAAAGAGGGAGCGGCATATGTCCCGGTGAAGGGGACAACGCTCGGAGCATTACCCGTCTCCCTGTTCACCGATTTCAGTCTTCTCGGTGAGCAAAAGATAAAGGGACGTGATATCACGAATTTCTTCAAGACGCGGGGTAAATCCCGGTCCGACTTCATGAGAGGCCTCGGTCTCAAGTGGATTGATGTCTTGGGAATTGCACTCATCGGCATTATTCTTCTCGCGGTTATCATACATATTCTTGGAAGGATTATATTCAGGCGATGAAAAAGGTCTCTTCACTCTATCCGCTTCCCATACGAATCTGGCACTGGGTGAATGCTTTGCTCTTTGTGGGTCTCGCGGTAACCGGCATTGAGCTCAGGGCGCCCGGGTTTTCCCTGTTTTCGCAGTATGGGACTGCAACGGCCGTGCATAAGTACGCGGGGTTTTCCTTTATCATCTCATTTTTGTTCTGGCTTATCTGGGGTATAGTGACGGGCGCCATGAGATATTACTTTCCTCGTGGCAGAGACTTCAAGGAGATACCTCATCAGGCGGCGTTCTACCTGTACTCTATCTTTAAGGGTGCGCCAAACCCGTTCTCTGCTTCCGAGAGGGAAAAGTTCAACGTGCTTCAAAAAATATCATACGGTGCGGTCATGCTTATTCTCGTACCGGCTATCGCGATAACGGGTATTATGCTGAGCGATATCCTCTACTTTTTCCGATCCATCAATGCCATAGGAGGACTCAGGATACTCGACGCACTGCACGTAGCAGCCGCATACCTGCTCCTTATCTTTCTTGTGGTCCATATCTACATGGCAACCCTCGGAAAGACGATCACAGCCTATTTGAAGAACATAATAACAGGGAAATGATGTGATGCTTGATACGAGAGACCTGGGTATGTTTCAAGCGATATTTGATCAGTCTGTTGCCTTAGGATGACTGTCAGGTCGTTCCCTCGAGGCCCTCGAGGAGGGCGTCATTCCGACCGGGTATGACCATTTCAAATACCGAATCAATAGTCGTATAGTCGTAGTAACCGAGGCGCGCCAGCGGACGGATTCGAATTATGTCGAGACGGCCGTCAGGACGGATTGCTTCATCCTTAATGTGTATGAGCACGACGCGTCCGATGATAATATCGGCGGTGCCCATAAGTCCCCTTCCAGGCAGCCTCAGCGTCTCATGATAGACGCATTCGAACTGCACCGGAGATTCGAGAACGCGACACGGTTTGATCTTTACTGAGGGCGCCCTGGTGAGGCCCGCGAGGTCGAATTCGTCCACACCGGGTGGAACCTCTGCTGCCGACTTATTCAATGCGTCACGAAGTTCATAGGTAGCCATATTGTAAACAAACTCGCCGGTTTCTTCTGCGTTGACCACCGAGTCTTTGCGTCTGCCGAGCGTATTCTGATTGGCTGCGAACATCACGTAGGGCGGATCATACGTAAGGTTTTGAAACTGGCTGTAGGGCGCGAGATTATGTATGCCCTCCCGACTGACTGTCGATATCCAGCCGATGGGCCGGGGTACCACGCACGATTTGAAAGGGTTGTGCGGGAGGTTGTGATCGTTCTTTTCAGGATCGTAATACATTATCCGTGTCCTCCATGTGCTCACGCACGAGTCATTGATTTCCGCCACACGATAATGGCGACTCAGCAGTTTTTCTCACGCCGTCACATCCCGAGATATCGTCTTCTAATTTCGTCGTTTCCTAAAAGCTCATCCGCTTTTCCATGCCCCACGATCTTGCCCGTTTCTACAACGTATGCCCTGTCAGCTATTCTCAAGGCTGCCGCAACATTCTGTTCCACCAGAAGAATGGGGATGCCTTTTGCCCGCAAATCCTTCAGGATGTCGAAAATATTATTGACTACAATAGGGGCCAGTCCAAGAGACGGCTCATCGAGCAAAAGAAGCTTAGGTTGCGCCATAATGCCTCTGGCGATGGCGAGCATCTGCTGTTCGCCTCCGCTCAAAGACCCTGCTTTGCCGGTAAATCTCTTCTCCAATATGGGAAACAGGTTGAAGACAAAGGGGTAGAGCCTGTCGAGATCGGCCTTCTTGCTCCCATGCACGTAGGCGCCGAGAAGCAGGTTCTGCTGAACGGTGAGCGTGGCGAATATCTGTCTTCCCTCGGGAATATGACTGATCCCGGCCTTAACGATCTCGTTCGGTTTTCTTCGTGTGATATCCCGGCCCATGAAAGAAATACTTCCGCTGGCGGAAGCGATGAGGCCCGAGATCACCTTGAGAAAGGTTGATTTGCCCGCGCCGTTGGCGCCCAAAAGGCAGACGATCTCACCTTCACCGATCTCGATGTGGATGCCTTTAAGCACCTCGACCCTGCCATATCCCGCGTGAATATCGACCGTATTCAACATCATGGATGGCCCCCGATACCGCATTCGGTTCCGAGATAGGCCTCTATGACCTGCTGGTTGGAGCATATTGCCTGAGGGTCACCTTGAGCCAGATATTTTCCGAAATCGATGACCACAATATCATCGGAAACGTTCATCACGAGCTTCATATTGTGCTCTACAAGCAGGATCGTTACACCTCGTTTCCTGATAGCCGAGAGAAGCTCCATGAAATGTTCGACTTCCGTGTCGTTAAGACCCGAGGCCGGTTCATCGAGCAAAAGAAGAAGGGGGTCGGCCATAAGAGAACGGGCGAGCTCAACCATTCTCTGGTTTCCGAAAGACAAAGAGAGCGGCGTCATCTTCGCGGCGTGTGCCATGCCTACAAACTGGAGCAAGTCCATGGCCTTTTCCCGCATGGCTTTTTCCACCTTACGAGCCCGCGAACGAAAAAGGATGGCCTCCGATATGGTCGGCCGGATATGCTTGTGGGCGCCCAACATCACGTTATCGAGCACCGTGGCTTCATTCACCGTAAAGAGCCTGATTAACTGGAACGTCCTGGAGAGACCGAGCATGGCTATGCGGTCTGTCGTAAGACCCACAAGTTCGCGCCCTTCAAATGAAACCGATCCCTTGTCCGGTACCAGTAGCCCGTTAATGATATTGAGCAGAGTCGTTTTTCCTGCGCCGTTCGGGCCGATGAGCGCCTTTATGTGACCCCTCGTGACGCCGAAGCCGACCCCATCCAGGGCGCGAACGCCGTCGAAGGTTTTCGTGATATTCGTTACTTTGAGGATCGTCTTATCTTTTTCTAACGCATCTGTCATGTATCTTACTGTCCCGATGTCCCATTCATCTCTTGATGGCTTCCTGGCTCCCGTGAAAAGAGACGTTTTTTTAGAGAAGTGAAAAAGCCATAAATCCCCCGCGGCATGAAAACGAGCACCGCAATGAGAATCACGCCGTTTATCAACATTTCGTAATCCTGGAACTTGTAGGTCAGCTCGGGAAGGTATTTGAGAAATATAGCCCCAAGCGCAGGGCCGAAGATCGTCCCGGTCCCACCGAGAAAGAGCATAACGAGCAAGTTGATCGATGTATTGACGCCAAAATCTTCAGGGGCCAGAAATCCCATATAGTGAGCGAAGAGAGATCCGGCAAGAGAGGCGAAGACGGCCGAGAGCACATAGATACGCACCTTGTACCTGGCGCAGTCGATGCCGAAGGTCTTGGCTGCGGTCTCGTCGCTATGGATTGCGAGCAGCGTTCTCCCAAAGGAAGACTTCACCACGGCGAGGCTACAGATTACGACGAGTATCACTAAAGCCCAGACAAAATAGTAGTAGCTCACATGACTCGCGAACGTAAAGCCGGCTATGCTGAATGATGGAACATCCCGTAACCCCGATGCGCCGCCAGTTAGTCCATGTAGCCCCACGATCAGGGTAACGACGATCTCATTCAAAGCGAGCGTGGCCATGGCAAGATAGTACTCTTTGAGTGCGAGAACGGGCCGACCCATGCCCCAGGCAACACCAGCCGATAGCGCCATCCCTGAGACCATAGCCGTTACGGGTGCTATCGAGTACCGTGCGGTCATAATGCCTGATACGTAGGCACCGATGGCAAAGAAGGCCGCATGGCCCACCGATATCTGCCCCGCGTAGCCCATGAGCAGATCAAGGCTCACGGCAAGGATGATGTATATGCCGATAAAAATGAGGATTCCACATTTGTATGATGACATACCCCCCAGTGTGGGAGGGTAGAGCGCAATGAAGCCGACCACGAGAATCCACCAGAGCCTCGAAAGTCTCTTCATACCTCGCGGCTCCACTTTGCGCCGAAGAGCCCGTTCGGCCGGAATATGAGCACGAGAATCAGAATGGTGAAGACGATCGGGTCAGAGAACTGAGAGGAGATAAGGCCGACCGTATAGGACTCGACAAGGCCGAGAAGCAATCCCGCAACCACAGCCCCCACAATGCTCGCAAGCCCGCCTATGGACATGGCGATAAACCCCTTTACCATGGGCATCACCCCGCTGCCGTATTGCATGAAGAGGAGCGGCGCCACAGCCATACCCGCTAAAGCGCCGATAGCCGATCCCCATGCCCAGGAGAAAAGAGCGGCCTTTTGCGTGCTGATACCCATGAGGCTCGCGCCGAGACGGTTCTCCGAACATGCCCTCATCGCCACCCCGAGGGTTGTCTTCTCGAAGAAGAACCAGATTAAAAAGAGGACCACCACGGTGATACCGATGATCCAGATGACCTGCGGCATCAATGTCGCCCCGAACACCTGGATGGGGTTGCCCTCGGTAAAGGGCTTGAGTATGTGGGATTCCTTGCCCCAGATGACAAGGGCGCCTCCCCTGAGCGTGAGCGATATGGCAACGGTCATGACGATCAAAGTGCCGACCCCCGAATCCTGAATGGGCCTGATGAGCACGCGTTCCACGAGTGCGCCGAGCAGCGTTGCCGTCGCCGTTGCGAGCACGAAGGCAAAAGGCATGGGAACACCTTTGGAAACGAGCGTCGTCATGGTCAGTGCGCCGATTACGAAGAACTCTCCCTGGGCAAAACAGATCAACTGAGAGACCTTATAGACGATGACAAGGCTTACCGCCATCAAGGCATAGATGCTGCCGGAAGTTAAGCCGCTGAAGAGAAACTGTATGAGGTGTGAGTATTCACCCATCTACAGACCTGTCTTTTTCCCCGGCAACGAGATTAGCTTTTTTCAAAAAAAACCCCTTGCCGTTCAACAGCCCTCATTTGGTGGTCACGTCCGAAAATACAGGGAAGATTGCCCTCGCGAGAACGCATTTTCCATATCGCGTAGAGCGATCCTCCCGTTGAATACCCATGCTTCTTCTCTCATCACGTAATGCGAGAGAGAAAAGCGACACGCCAATCTATTCTTCCAGCCCGATCCACTTCCCGCCTTTGATCGTAAAGAGGGCCATGTCCTCCATGCGATTGCCCTGATGGTCCTTGGGCGACATGTTGTACATGCCGTTGCAGCCGGGAAAGTTCTTGATGTTCTCAATGGCGTCGCGAAGCTTGACCGGATCATCGGACTTGGAAATGCGCAGCCCCTCTGCAATAAGGGCGACCGCGTCTGCCTGCTGGCCCGCATAGTAAACTGCAGGCTCCCCGTACTTCTTCTGGAACTCGGCGGCGAAATCCATGATGACCTTTCTGCTCGGGTCATTGGCTGCGATTGATTCGGGATGGACGATCTTACCCGCGGGAACAATCACGTATGCCGGGGTCTGGCCCACCAGTTTTAAGAAACCGGGGCTCGCATTGCCGTGCGATACCACGAGAGGAATGTTGCCCATACCCATCTGGGCCATGTTGCGGGCCACAAGCGCCGCGGGCTCTCCCGTGCAAAAGGAAAAGATGGCCTGAGGGTTGAGGCTGCGCAGCTTGGCGAGTTGCGCCGTCACGTCCGGCGCCTTTATATCGAACTTTTCCTCGCCGAGAATGGTGATCTTGTAAGTGGGGGCATTATCCCGGATCACAGTTGAGCCGATCTCGCCCAGGGGGCCGATAGGCATGAGAAGGGCGACCTTGTTTATGCCGTGTTTAGAGAAATATGCGAGGGGCCTTTTCATAGCATAGTCAGTCTTGTGGGCGTTGTTGAAGGTGAACGTCTCTTTTTCGGAAAGCTCGTATCCTGACTGAATAATCGCCGGAATTTTCTCCTTGTTTGCGACTGATGAAACGGCGCCGGAGACCGTGGCCGTACCCGTTCCCATGAGGGCGATCACTCCGTCCGAGGCGATGAGTCTCTGGGCTGCTCTGGTGCCCTGTTCCGGGGTGGACTGGTCGTCGTAGGTGATAAGCTGCAGAGCGCGGCCGTTGACTCCACCGGCTTTATTAATCATCTCGACTTTCAGTTCCGCTCCTTTCTTCATGTAGTCTCCGAGCCAGGAAAGGGAGCCGGTCAGCGGGCAGATGAATCCGATCTTGTACGGCTTGGCCGTCTGGGCCAGGGCCCCGCTATTGGTCAAAAAAAAGAATGATACGAGTACTAATGCCGCTATGATACTGAATCTTTTCATTGCGCATACCCCCTTCTCGGTGAAATTTTGTTCACAGAAAATGCAAGAAACATACCTACAGCACATTTTGATGTATCGTGTCCGCGCTGTCAAGCAAAATAGATGAGAACAGAGAGACTTTTTTCCTTGACTAAGGCCGTTCCGGCGCGATGAACACGTTTGGCGAAGTGAAGGTAATAATCCGGGTGAGGGGCAAAAGATCTTTGGCGATCATGGTCATAAATGACCACGGCTTAGCGGGTTGCCACCGTCCGTGATCTCATAAGACCGTTAAATACAATGAAGAAACAGCATGGTCATTATTGACTGTCAAATCTGATCAAGCGCAGACGGCGGGTAAGCGTTGAGATACTCACGCCCAGTTTTTGTGAGGCCTCTTCAAGAGTGCTCGCCTGACCGAGTATCCGTTTGATAACCGCTTGTTCATGCTTTCTCACTTCATCCTTCAAAGATCTTATATCCGCCAGGTTTTCCCGTTCGTCCTCGGCCGTGCCGCCTAAAGCCGAGTACTTCTTAGGCAGATGCTCAGGTTTGATGAGATGTTCGTTTGTGACCACCAGAAGATGCTCGAGCAGGTTTGCGAGCTCCCGAACGTTTCCCGGCCATCTGTATGAACACAGGATATCTACAACGTCCTTGGTGAGCTTTGCTTCCAGGCCGTATTTCTTGCCGTACCTGTCGAGGTAATGAACGAGAAGAAAGGGTATGTCCTCCCTGCGCTGCCGAAGAGGCGGTATCAACACAGGCACCACGTTCAGACGATAATAGAGGTCCTCCCGGAATTTCCCGTATTTCACCATCTTTTCAAGGTCTCTGTTGGTGGCGGCGATTATTCTCACATCCACTTTTTTGGGTTTGACCCCGCCCACACGGGTTATCTCCTGGTCCTGGATCACGGTGAGGAGCTTGACTTGAAGTCGTAAGGGAAGATCGCCGATTTCATCAAGGAAAAGGGTCCCCCTGTCGGCTATCTCAAAGTAACCCGCTTTGCCTTCTTTGCTCGCGCCCGTAAAGGCTCCCGGCTCATAGCCGAATAGTTCCGATTCGAGAAGGTCTGCCGGAATTGCGCCGCAATTGATCTTTATGAATGTGCCCATCTCTTCTCTGGGGCTTGCCTCGTGGAGTATCCGTGCTATAAGGTCTTTGCCTACCCCTGATTCTCCGAGCAGTAGCACCGTTGTGTCCACGCGGGCAATGCGATAAACCGTTTCCATGATCTGTTTCATCTCTTTGCTGTGCGCAATGAACTGGGAGCGCATGGTGCGGAGCCTTTTCACTTCGTTAAGCTCCACGAGATACTTGGAGATGAGTTTTTGGGACTGGGCGCATTCCTCCTTCAGCCTGTTGAGTTCAGTTATGTCCCGGAGATTGCAGTAGATCCTGTCGATCTTTCCATTCTGGTCAAAAACCGGAACCCCGGTGCTCAAAACTTCCTTGCCGCTTCTCATTTTAATGACGACCGTTTGCGGTTTCCCGGTATTGATGACGTGCAGCGATGCACCCGTATCGGACATGCCCTCTTTTACGAGATCACGGATCTTTCTTCCCACGATTTCTGAATTGCTTGTTTCCATGACGCGCTCAAATGCGGGATTTGCCATGAGCAATCTGCTTTCTCCATCAACGATACAGAGTGCGTCATGGGTATTCTCGATCATGCCCATCAGGTCACGGTTTCTCTCTTCAAGCTCCCGTATCCGTTTCTTCAACTGAGTAATTTCACGGTCGAGCTCAGATGTTTTCATAATTTCCGGTATTCTACCTCTTATGAAATGAGTAAGCAAATACCGTTCCATTGACATCCGCGCATCGGTTACGCCACACGGCCTTTTGGAAAGAATGTTCAATGAAGCCCGTGATAAAACGTATAACTTGTAGTTACAGAACACTCGAAGATCAGACCTGACGAGGCGCGGCTGTGCGCCCCATGGGAAATAATATTATACATTTATACAATATGAAATTTTCTTGACATTTCGAACCAACCCATATAACTATTATACCGAAAATAAGAAATCGAGTTGTACTTAGCATATAACGTAAATCTCATTCTTACAGGAGTCGCATCATGAACGTTGCAACAAACTTGGAAACAGCCGCACTCTACTTTCCCGAGCGTCCCGCATTAATCTCAGAGGGAAAGGAAATGACGTATTCAGAAATGAACCAGGCAGCAAATCGTGTTGCCACGGCCATTCTCAAGATGGGGGTCAAGGCCGGTGATCACATAGGCATATGCGCACCCAACTCCATTGACTGGCTCGTCTTCTATTTCGGTATCCTTAAGACCGGCGCTGTGGCGGTTACGCTCGGCGCGTCACTTTCTCCGGATGAACTCCGTCTTCTCCTCGACCATGCCAAACCGAGAATACTGCTTACCGCCGACGAACGGTTGAAAGATATTCAGAGTCTCAGAGGAGCCGACGGCATTAAAACGGCCATCTGCCCTAATGGCGATATGTCCTTTCAAAAGCTTCTTGATGCGGGCTCGCCTTCATTTGAAGCTGTCTACCGTGACCGTAAGGACACAGCAGCCATCCTCTATACAGGGGGAACTACCGGTATACCCAAGGGCGTGATGACGACCCACCAGAATATCAACACGTCGGCGCACAACGTGGCTTTTAGCGAACGGTCTACCGAGCAGGACAGGGCCATCTGTTATCTCCCGTTTAACCACGTCTTCGGACAAATGCATGTCATGAACGCCACAATCTTGAGTGCAGGGTCTCTTGAGCTCCTCCCCACCTTTGATATGGATAAGGTCCTCAGTCTGCTCGAGGCCGGCCGCATAACCAAGCTCTTCAGCGTGCCCACGGCATACGTGAGGCTATTATCTCTCGATAATTTGAAACAGAAATTGGGAAAAGTCCGGTACTGCTTTTCTGCGGCCGCAGCCATGGCGGCGGAAGTTGTCCGGCAATGGAAGGAGAGGACTGGACTCACGATCTATGAGGGATACGGAATGACGGAATCAGCTTCAGCTGTCACCTATAACCACTATTACCGGCATGTGGTCGGGTCCATCGGAACGAGCGTGCCCGGGGTCGAGGTTCAGATCAGGGACATTTCCACCGGAGCGGTTTTGCCTGCCGGTGAAGAGGGTGAGATCTGTATCCGTGGCACCAACATCATGAAGGGCTACCTGAATAACCCTGAAGCAACCAAAGAGTCTTTCTGGCATCTCGATCCCGAGAAGAAACGCCACGAAGACGGCTGGTTCAGGTCCGGCGATATCGGTGTCTGCGACAAAGAAGGATACGTCTTCATCGTGGACAGGCTCAAAGATATGATCATCACGGGCGGCGAGAATGTCTATCCCCGTGAAGTCGAGGAAGCCTTATACACCAAACCTGAGGTTGAAGAATGCGCCGTTATCGGTCTCCCTGATAGAGAGTGGGGCGAAAGGGTTGCAGCGTTCATCACACCCAAGGCCGGCAAGAAGGTGAGCGCCGACGAAGTGAAGGCCTATCTAAAGACCAAGCTGGCGCCTTTCAAAGTACCCAAGGAGTACGTGATTACCGACAAACTCCCGTTGAGCGCGGCAGGCAAGATCCTGAAGCGGGAGATAAAGAAAGAGTATCTCGAGAAACTTAACAAGAAATAAGAACAGGTATTGGGGGACCTGGGGCTATGAATATGGAAACAGGCAACCACGATAGACTACGCATCGAAAACCTGTCGCTCAGCTTTGGCGGCGTCAGCGCCTTGTCCAGCGTGAGCATGAACGTCTTGCATAACGAGATACTCGCCATCATCGGGCCGAACGGAGCCGGTAAGACCGCGTTGCTTAACAGCATAAGCGGCTTTTACAAACCCCAGAAGGGCGAGATATATTACGAAGGGCAGAGAGTAACACGCATGCGCCCGGATAAACTCGCCAAACTCGGTATTGCAAGAACCTTTCAGAACATAGAGCTCTATACCGGACTATCCACTGAAGATAACATAATGGCAGCGAGACATGTTCTCATGAAACAGAACTTTGTTACCGGCGGGCTCTACTTCGGGTGGGCACTTAAGGAAGAGATCAAACACCGTGAGATCGTAGAGGAGATCATCGACTTCCTCGAAATAGCTCCGATAAGGAAGAAGGTAGTGGGCCTATTACCTTATGGAATGCGAAAAAGGGTAGAGCTTGCACGCGCTCTCGCCCTGGAACCCAAGGTATTGCTCCTTGATGAGCCTATGGCCGGGATGAACCTCGAGGAAAAAGAGGATATCGCGCGCTTCATCATCGATCTGTTCGAGGGTCAGGGCGCCACTTATCCGAATACGCCTGTGCTGCGGGACGGAATCAGGTCGATCATCCTCGTGGAACACGACATGGGGGTCGTCATGGATATTGCCAACAGGGTCGTGGTTCTTGAGTTCGGGCGCAAGATCGCCCAGGGCACCCCCTCAGAAGTAAGCGCCAATCCTGATGTTATCAGCGCGTATCTCGGAAAAGGGGAGTAGCACGAGAGAGAAGTTTCTTATTGCCCGTAACATGCGATTACGGACCCGCATAGCGTAACGGTTCGTTATGGTAGAAGATGGGAATGGCGGGTTAGGCTGTTCGTTTGATCTTTAAAGTGGTTGCAAACGGGGATAGCCGAGCACACAAAAGATTGGGGTGGATAAGAGAGAATGCTAAACGTAAACAACATTGAAGTTGTCTATATGAACGTCATCCAGGTGCTGCGGGGTGTATCGCTCACTGTCGGTGATGGAAAGATCGCTGCCCTGCTCGGCGCAAACGGCGCGGGCAAAACCACAACACTCAAAGCGATATCGGGGATGCTGAAGACCGAAGAGGGCGAAGTAACCGTCGGTACGATCGAACTTGACGGCAAGAGGTTAGACAAGTATGGGCCGGAGGATATTGCGGCGCTCGGCGTGAGCCAGGCAATGGAAGGCCGCAGGGTGCTTGAACACTTGACCGTCGAAGAAAATCTGCTTGTCGGAGCTTACTGCCGAAACGATCGCGCAGGAGTCAGAAACGACCTGGAAATGGTCTTCGGGTACATCCCCAAGATCAAGCACCTGCGCAACCGGGTGAGCGGTTACTTATCCGGAGGCGAACAGCAGATGCTCGTGATCGGGCGGGCGCTCATGGCCCGACCCAGGCTTATGCTCCTGGACGAGCCTTCCCTCGGTCTCGCGCCGCTCATGGTAGAAGAGATCTACCAGATCATAAAGAAAATCAATATGGACCAGAAAATGTCAATCCTCCTCGTAGAACAGAACGCGAGGGCAGCTTTAGGCATTGCCGATGACGGCTATGTCATGGAGAACGGAAAAGTGGTTTTGACCGGTCCGGCCGAACAACTGCGGGATAACGAGGATGTTCGGGAATTCTATCTGGGACTATCGACTGCAGGTTCCAAAAAGAGCTATCGTGACATCAAGCACTACCGGCGAAAAAAGAGGTGGCTTGCTTAACAAATAAGACGGAGGCAGTGATTACCGGGATGGACGAGGCTTACAGAGAAAAAGGCGATACCTGGCCCAAAGTACTCAAACACAACTGCGAGCAGTATGGCGACAAAAAAGCCATGCGCTATAAACACCACGGCATCTGGCAGCCCTACACCTGGAGAGAGTATTACTCCGATGTAAAATGCCTGGCGCTCGGCCTTTTGTCTCTCGGTTTCAAGGCCGGGGATGCGCTTCTTATCATTGGAGATAACGCCCCGCAATGGTACAACGCTGAGATAGCCGCCGAGGCCGATCATGGCATACCCGTGGGGGTTTATTCCGATGCCTCCACTGAGGAGATAGCATTCGTCGCTAAAAACTCCGGCGCTGCGTTTGCCGTGGTTGCCGATCAGGAGCAGGTTGACAAGCTCCTCGAAATCAAGAATGAACTCCCCCTTCTCAAGAAGGTGATCTACTGGAACTACAAAGGACTCGCGCACTATAGCGAGCCTATTTTGATGGGATACAAGCAGGTGCTGGAGTTAGGCAAGGCGTACGATGGGGAGCATGCCGGACTTTTCGAGAAAAATGTGGAGGACGGCAAGGCTGATGACATCTGCGCTCTCGTGTATACCTCCGGCACCACGGGAAATGTGCCCAAAGCCGCTGTCCACAGCTACAAAACGATAAGGGCAGGAGCCGAGGCTTATCTGCGCCTTGATCCGTGGCGCGAAGACGATAACGTGGTTCCTTACCTGCCGCCCGTCTGGATCAACGAACAGTGGTTCGGGATCGCGTGTCATCTCCTGTCATTGAGCGTCCTCAATTTTGCCGAAGACCCTGAAACCCAGGAACGGGACAACAAAGAGATAGGGCCGAATATCGTATTCCATGAGGCCCGCTTGTGGGAGAGCCGGGCGGCCAAGGTTCAGGCCATGATGCTCGGGGTCGATGCATTAAAGAAGCTTGCTTTTCGCCTCTTCATGCCCGTCGGTTACAGGATGGCCGATCTCAAGCTTCAAAGTAAGAAACCGACGGTATTCTTCAGAATACTTCATATGATAGCAAATATCGTCCTCTTAGGACGCATGAGAAAGAGCCTCGGTCTGTCGAACGCAAGGATCTGTTACACGAGCGGGGCAACGTTGAGTCCCGATGCCTTTAGATTCTATCATGCCCTCGATCTTCCCCTGAAAAGCATTTACGGAACGACAGAAGGCGGCGCTCTGACAGGAGCGGCCAATGAGGATATCCGTCCGGAAACGGTTGGTCCCGTCCTTAAGGGAGCAGAGGTGAAAATAACCGATCAGGGCGAGATCATCTACAGACAACCCGGTATGTTCCTCGGCTACTATAAAGACCCGAATAAGACGGCCGAGGCGTTAAGAGACGGATGGTTTTATAGCGGAGACGTTGGTCTTGTGAATAAAGACGGCGAGGTTGTGTTTTTGGACAGGAAGACGAATCTCGTTGCGCTCACGGGCGGTGTCAGGCTCGCCCCTCAGGCTATCGAGTGCCGGTTAAGATCGAGCCCCTATATTAAGGACGCCTGGGTTACAGCCGGACCCGATAAAGCATACGTATCCGCCGTTATCGTTATCAACTATGATACCGTGAGCGGGTGGGCCGGTCAGAGGAGGCTCTCCTTTAACACATTTGCCGAGCTCGCACAAAAGGCCGAGGTGTATGAGCTCATAAAGCAGGATGTGGACAGGATAAACAGCGATCTGCCGGCAGGCTCAAGGGTGAGAAAGTTCGTAAACCTGCACAAGGAATTTAGCCCCGACGAAGGTGAGTTGACGAGAACTCGGAAGCTTAAGGCGTCATATATGGAAGAGCGTTACGCCGGGCTTGTCAAAGCAATCTATGAAGATAAGACCGAGATACCCGTGGACGCTCCGACTCGCCAGCGTGAAGGGGGTACGGGAGTACGAAAGACTGTGCTCAATGTGATGTCCATTAAAGGAGCGGCCGCATGAACTTCTTTTTGCAATTGATCGTAACCGGTTTTGCCCTCGGCATGGTATATGCCCTCATCGCAATAGGATTTGTGATCATTCTCAAATGCTCGAATGCGTTCAACATAGCCCAGGGACACTTCGTGCTCATTGGCGGTTACGTAGGTTATACTTTTCTCGTACCCTTTCATCTGCCGATCTGGGCCGCCCTGCTCGGTGCAATAATAGTGGCCGCCCTGCTCGGCATGGTGATAGAGCGTGTTTGTCTTCGTCCGCTCGTAGGCCACCCTGAGCTTGCCATCATCATGATGACCATAGCCTTAGCCACGGTGCTCGAGGGGCTTGTGACCCTGATCTGGGGTGGAGAGTACAAGACGTACCACGGAGTGCTCCCCACGCTTACCCTGAAACTGGGTCAGATATCGGTGCCCCCGGAGTCATTAATCGGTCTTATGGTTTCGGTTTTCGCGGTTACCTTGCTCATACTGCTTTTCCGGTACACAAAGATCGGACTCGCCATGCGGGCGACCGCTGAGGACCTTCAGGTGGTCCAGAGTCTCGGCATCAGGGCGACTACGGTTTACGCGGTTTCATGGGTGATCGCCTCCGTCGTTGGGGTGATCGGCGGTATCCTCCTCGGTGGGGTGTCAGGCGTGATGATACCGCTTGCTGAAATAGGCCTCAAGGCCTTCGCCGTGGTCTTGCTCGGCGGTGTGGACTCTGTGGGCGGGGCCATCGTGGCCGGTATTATACTCGGCATGCTTGAGAATGTGGCGGCGGGCTATCTGGATCCGCTCTTGCCGGGCGGAGGATTAGCCCAGGTATTTCCCTTTGCAATAATGATCTTCGTGCTCATCTTCAGGCCCTACGGTCTATTCGGTATGGCCAGGATAGAAAGGATATAGCAAATGAGCTTACGTGGCGGAACCTTTCACGAAAACTACGCGCAGGACATGGCTGTTATCCACGGCAGGTCCCAATGGACGCTTCTTGCCGCTTTCATCGTCCTGCTTCTTCTCTGCCCCCTGTTTTGCAGCGACAGGATACTCACCGTCATGACCATGATCTGTATCGCCATCATCAGTGTTCATGGCCTCAACATCTTAACGGGGTATTGCGGCCAGATCTCCATGGGGCACGTGGGTTTCATGGCGGTAGGTGCGTACGTTTCCGGCATACTCACCGCAAAATATGGCTGGCCATTCTTTGGCGCTCTGCCTTGTGCTGCTCTGGCGGCCGGCGTGGCGGGGTTGATCTTCGGCCTGCCTTCATTGAAAATCAGGGGTTTTTATCTGATTATGGCGACGATAGCCGCACACTTCATTATTATGTGGCTTGTACTTCAGGCGAGAACTTTCACCGGCGGGTCTGACGGCCTGCCCGTGCCAAAACCCTCCATCGGTAGTTTTGTATTTAACACCAAGGCGAGTTATTACTATCTCGTAATGATCATTGCGTGCATTGCCACGTATTTTGCAGTCAACATAACGAGAACGAGGGCAGGCAGGGCGTTTGTGGCGATCAGGGACAACGATCTTGCCGCCGAGGTCATGGGGATCAGCCTTTGGAGCTACAAACTGCAGGCGTTCTTTATCGGCTGTGTTTACGCCGGTGTGGCCGGGGCACTTCTCGTTCACTACTACGGTTTAGCGAGTATTGACCAATTCCCGTTCATGGATTCTGTCTGGTACATAGGCATGCTGATTGTCGGCGGCATGGGCAGCATCGCCGGGGCCATCTTGGGCGCCGTATCGCTCAAACTTCTCGATGAGTTGATCACGGTGGTCGGCCCTATCCTCTCCGCTGCCGTGGCTGCTCAGGCAGCCGCTGCACTGGCTCTTATCGCCCGGGGCATGGTCATTATCCTCTTTCTGATTCTTGAATCCCGTGGGCTTGCTCACAGATGGGGGATGATCAAGACATATTGCAGACTGTGGCCTTTCTCGCATGAAGAATAGGGTCATGCGAGGAGTGTTGATTTGATCGATCGAAAGTATCATAATAGGGTAGCCCTATAAAACAAAAAAGGAGGAGGAAGAAAATGGGTAGAATCGGATCGAAGATCGTGTTTTTTGTGATCGTGCTGCTGGTCGGATTCTTGGCGTTTTCCCCAAGCGGTCAGGCCGCCGGGAGAACGGTGTATGTGGGGGGCACCATGTCGCTTACCGGTCCCTATGCGGAGGATTCGGCTGCGATCTTGCAAGCCTATGAGGACTATGTGAAATACGTCAACGAGACAAAGAACCTGGCCCCGTGGCGAAAGGAGAAATGGCCCAGCGACGTGACCGTAGAACTCCTGTGGCGGGACGATATGCTCCAGCCCGCAAAGGCCCTCTCCATTTACGAGGAGCTTAAGGCCAAGGGAATGCTCGTTTACCGGGCGTCAGGCTCGCCCACGGCACTTGCCCTCAAAGACAGGCTCATGCAGGACGGCTTCGGCGCACCCAGCATGTCTACGGGCGCGTTTCTCATGCAGCCGCCAGGAACCATTCTCACCTATTACCCGATTTATACCGATGATATGGCTGCTGTAGCCGATTGGTTCAAAGAGAACTGGAAGGAAAGGAGAAAACCGAGAGTCGCCTATCTCACCGCGGACAACGCCATGGGCAAGTCCATCGAGATACCGCAGATGAAGGCATATCTAGAGAAGATCGGTTATGAATTTGTCGGCATCCAGTACGTGCCGCTCGTTCCCACCTCTCCTCCTACGACCCAGCTCATGTGGCTCAAGGAAAACAAGGTTGACCTTGCCCTGGGCATTATGGTCAACCCGGGTTCACAGCCCACGGTGAAGGAAATGGTGAGATTGGGTATGGGACCGTATCAGCCGTACAAAATAGTCTTTGCCTGCGGTACGCCGAGCCATCTGCCTGTGTTTGCAGAAGCCATGGGTAAGCTGGGCGACGGATTTGTCGTGGCCGGCGGTTTCCCTCCCTGGGATGATCAGAGCCCTGGAGTAAAGTTTGAGGTCGAGTTGCAGAAAAAGTACCACCCGAACAAATTCGTGAGCCACAGCCAGTATATGGGAGGTTTTATCGAGGTTATGACGCAGATTGAAGCGTTACGGCTTGCCATGCTCAAGAAGCCCCTCGAACAGTTAAAGCCCATCGACGTGCTGAACGACGGTTTCTATCAGATCAAGAATTTCGACACCGGCGGTATTGCCGCTACCCCGCTCAACTACAGCAAAGGCAAGATCGAGGGCATTGACAAGGTCCGGGTCGACCAGCTCCAGAACGGCAAGGTCGTAAAACTCGGCGTCTGGCCGGTGCGAGGCATTTACTAATAGCCGGCATTTCGCTCGTTAGCTGAATTACAATCCGTGGGCCCAAAAACAGGGCCCACGGTTTTTTTGAACCCCGGACCTTCCCCGGGATATGTTTTCGACTTCTGTCTTGTACCGCGAAGCCCGTCCTTATCGCACGCAGCGATTCATGCATTTGATTTCATCCTGTTTTCAAGGTAAATTCTAACGAAGCGGCTCGCATGTGCCGTCAATCCGGATTTGATCTATGTGCGTACATAAAGGGAACTACCATTAATCTGAAAGACGCCTACGATAGAGAGAAGGTACATCTGAAGCATATTATGGGCAACGACCCGATTGAATTTGTCCATCGTTACAGGGACAAAGACAGCATCGAAATTGCAGGTTTTATTGCCTCCCAGTTTGCCTATGGCAAAATAGAGGTGTTTAAAAGGTTCCTTGAGGCACTTTTTCTGACAATGGGAAAGGATTTGCGCGTGTTCGTCGAACAAGGAGACTTAAGGCGTGTCAAAGGACTCTATTATCGGTTTCACAAGGATAAGGAGATCATATATCTCTTTGAAGCTCTGCGGAGGATCTATCATGACTTCGGCGGGCTTGGGAGTATGTTCAGGACGTATTATGAAAAAGACACAAGGGCCACCCTCTTTAAGCTTCGCAAGGAGCTTTTTGACGATGACGATGATGCGCTCACCTTTTTCTTTCCCAAGCCTTCGGCAACAAGCGCTCTGAAAAGGTGGAACCTGTATCTCAGATGGATGGTGAGAAAAGACGAGATCGATCTCGGTATTTGGGATTTTATCGACAGATCGGATCTCGTCATACCGCTCGATACCCACATCTTCAAGATCGGCAGATGCTTAGGCTTTACCAGGCGCGCTACCCCGTCCTATGGCGCGGCCTTTGAAATAACCGATGCGCTCAAGAAGTTCTCGCCCGAAGACCCGCTAAAGTACGATTTTTTTCTATGCCATAGAATCGGCATCGGCGCCGGATGTACCGGAACAAGAAGCCCCCGATGCAACAAGGTGTGCTTGCTCTATGAACTATAAAGTGATCAGCCTCGGATGTCCCAAGAATCTCGTAGAATCGGAGTATCTCGTGGGCCTTCTTTCGAACGCGGGACACGTGATCTCCGATCAAGACCCTGACGCGGTGATTGTCAACACCTGCGCCTTCATCGGCGATTCCGTCAAGGAATCGATCGAGACGATCCTTACAGAGGCCTCTTACGCTCACCAGAGGGTTATCGTTACCGGATGTCTCGTAGAACGCTACGGAGAAAGGCTTAAAGAACTGCTACCGGAGGTCTCGCTTTTTCTCGGGAGAAACAGCTACCCCGAGGCGCATCGGCTGATCGAGAAGGAGGGCGTCTACGCCAAAGAAGGCATGTTTGCCGAAACGTTCCCGCGGAAGATGCTCACGAGCCCCCCTCTCGCGTACCTGAAAATCCAGGAAGGATGCGACAATCGGTGTACCTATTGCACGATTCCTTCCATCAGGGGCGGTCTGAGGAGTAAATCTATCGCAGACGTAAAGAGAGAGTTTGAGTGGCTTCTGAGCGCGGGCTTTCGGGAGATCAACATTATCGGTCAGGACATCACGGCTTACGGCAGGGATGCCGCATCCACGTTAACGCAATTGCTGAGCGCGCTGCTCACCATCAAAGGCGACTACTATCTGAGGCTCATGTATCTGCACCCCAAAGGGTGCAATGAGGACCTTATCCGGTTCATAAAAGATGAGCCGAAGATCATCCCTTATCTTGATATACCTATTCAGCACTCGGAAGATAAGATCCTCACCGCCATGGGTAGGAAACACTTGAGGAATGACCTGGAAAGACTTCTTGAAGGAATAAGGCGTGCCATGCCCGACGTGACGCTCAGAACATCGCTGATCGTAGGTTTTCCCGGTGAGACCGAAGAGGATTTTCAGAACCTCTGCGCCTTTATACGGAAGTGGGAATTCGATATGCTCGGCGTGTTCATGTACTCGAAAGAAGAGGGCACCCCTGCATATAAGATGCGCCCGCAGGTCAAGAAAACCTTGAAAAGAGAGCGCTTTCGCCACGTCATGGAAATCCAGAAAGAGATCTCAAAGCGACGGCTCTCCCGTTTCCTGGGTCGCCAGGTGAAGGTCGTTGTAGAGGAGAAGGAAGGCGGATCAACGATAGGGCGCATGCTCACGCAGGCCCCCGACATAGACGGTATTGCATTCATTAAAGGTGAATGTGCGATCGGCCAAATCAGGCAAGGGAAAGTAGTGAAAACCCTCGATTATGATGTTATAGTAGAAATACCCTAAAAAAGGCATGGTGAATTTGGGCCTTAACCGGCTTTAAGGCCCACGCGATAAACAGGAGTCTACGATGGAACCGATCAATGAATTAGTGGCCATACGTAAAGAAAAAGAGGAAGCGCTTAAGAAACTGGGAATTGAAACCTATCCGCAGGACCGGGGACCTTATATCACGACCACAGAGGTCGGCAAAAGGTTCGGTGACATGAGCCATGACGAACTGGAAAAGGTGCTTGAGACCGTCTCTGTTGCCGGAAGAATCATGGCCTTCAGGGATTTTGGAAAGAGCACCTTTATCCACATTCAGGACCGAAGGGGTAAAATACAGATTTACGTGCGTAAGGACATGCTTAAAGAGCCTTCATACGACGTATTCAAGAAGTTTGACATCTCGGACATCGTGGGGGTCACGGGCCGTGTTTTTAAAACGAAGACCGGGGAGCTCACGGTGCTCGCCGAGCGCGTAGCACTCCTTACCAAATCCCTGCGCCCCTTGCCGGAAAAATGGCATGGACTCACAGACGTGGAGGAGCGGTACCGCAAAAGATACCTCGATCTCATTGTCAACGAAAAGGCCCGTCACGTCTTTGAAAAACGAGCGCAGATCGTAGATTTTATCCGACGCTATTTTGTGCAAAGGGACTTCATGGAGGTTGAGACGCCCATGATGCAGCCGTCTCCCGGCGGCGCCGTGGCCAAGCCTTTCGTGACCCACCACAATACCCTCGACATGGACCTCTATCTGAGGATTGCCCCTGAGCTCTACCTCAAGCGTCTCGTGGTGGGAGGTTTTGAACGGGTTTTCGAGATCAACAGGAATTTCCGCAACGAGGGTATTTCGGTGCGACACAACCCCGAATTTACCATGCTCGAGTTCTATCAGGCCTACGCCAGTTACGAAGATCTCATGGACATGACCGAGGACATGATGTCTTCGCTCGTTGAAGAGCTCTTCGGAACCACAACCATCACGTATAACGGGCACGAGATCGCCTTCGGCAGGCCATGGAAAAGGATAACCATGGAAGAAGCCCTGAAAGAGGCCCTGAAAGAGGCCGAGCCCTTCGATCCGGCACTGCTTGATGATCGGGGAAAGCTATCGGGATACGCCAAACACCTGGGCGTCGAAGACGCCGAAAGCCTCTCTCGAGGCAAGCTTATCGAGGCCATTTTCGAGGAACTCTGTGAGAAGAAGCTGACTCAACCGACCTTCATTACGCGCTATCCCGTAGAGGTCTCTCCCCTTGCCAAACGGAACAGAGAGAACCCCGATGTGACGGAGCGTTTCGAGCTGTATATCGCGGGCATGGAGATCGCCAACGGGTTTAACGAGCTCAACGATCCCGAAGACCAGAAACAAAGATTTATGGACCAGATCAAGGACAGGGAAGAAGGGGCTGCCCTTGACGAGGATTATATCATGGCGCTCGAGTACGGGCTGCCGCCGACCGCTGGGGAAGGCATCGGTATTGACCGGCTGGCCATGGTGCTTACTGACAGTCCTTCTATACGCGAAGTAATCCTTTTTCCCCTTTTGCGCCCATAGCTAATGCCGAATCGGACTTCTTCATACAATCTCGTTGCCTGCGTCGTCGCACTCCTCGACGTACCTGAAAGTACGCCTGCGTCGGCTCCTTCTTGTCGCCTCATTCTATTTTGAAATCCGAATCGGCAAATAACCGCGGCAACCACGAGGGGTCTGTGAAAATCATAGCAATTGACAGAAATGAGATAGGACTCATTAAGCCGCTGTGGGAGAAGCTGAACGCCCATCATCTCGCCGCATCGAGACACTTCAAAGAGCACTATGCCAAGTTTACCTTTGAAAAACGCATGGAGGACCTGAAAAAGCGCGATCGCCTCATCGCCTATGTGGCGCAGGACAATGGTGAAAACATCGGCTATTGCGTGGCGAGCGTTGACGCGCTGAACGGGGAAATTGATTCTCTTTTTGTGGAGGAGGCATACAGGGGAAAGGGGGTCGGCGAAAAACTTGCCTCTTCCGCCCTGATATGGCTTGAGGAAAAGCGTTGCGTCACAAAGAGGGTATCAATAGCCGAGGGTAATGAGGACGCGCTTAAATTCTACAAAAGATTCGGCTTCGCAAAAAGGCTCACGGTGATGCAAATGAGGGACCGTGCTGCAAAGAGAAAGATATCCGACAAGCTGCTCCCTTGAAGGAAAAAGATCACCACGATGGGGAAGACCTCCACACCCTCTAACATCTAAATAATAGAGTCTGTAAAATAGAGCGCCACAAAATGCAAAACCCCATGTAAAAAAAAGATAATACGTATTCTATTGCTCTCATCGAGGAGGCGAATGAAACGATTTCGAGATCGCGATCTGCGAGCTAAAGCAGGGCGTTGCCGGCCTTTCCTTGAAAGCCAGTCCCGCATATGATAAGACATTAGAAACATGGATTTCGAAACGACCATAGGGCTCAGGTACCTGCGTTCCAAGCGCAAAGAGGCCTTCATATCCTTTACCACATGGATTGCTGTTGTCGGCATTGCCATCGGCGTGACGGCGCTCATTATCGTCATAGCCGTGATGACGGGGTTTCAGGATGAAATCCGTGAGCGCATACTCGGCATCAATCCTCACATCCTCGTTTTAAACTTAAACGGGGAAATCAGGGAGCCGCAGAGGATTGTCGAACAGATAAAAAGCGTGAAAGGCGTCTCACATGCCTTTCCCTTCATCACCTTTCAGGCCATGGCTGAGAGCAACAGGCAGCTCGCCGGTGTGGCGGTGAAAGGGCTCAATCCCGCGGATGTGAAATTCCTGGGGAGCATGGTCAAAGAGGGGAGCATCGAGGCGCTCGGCGTGAAGTCAGATGTGCTCATCGGAAAGGAACTGGCCAAAAGTCTCGGTCTGTTCAGAGGGGACAGCCTCACCCTCATGGTCCCGCTTGGCGGCTATTCACCCATGGGCGCAATGCCGGAAACGGTCCGCGTGCGCGTGGGCGGAATCTTCGAGACGGGCATGTATGATGTGGACAATACCCTCGTGATCATGTCCTTGAGCGACGTGGAAAGCATCATGGGCATCGGCGCCACGGGCATCGAGGTCAAACTCGACGATGTCTACAAGGCCGACGAAGCGAGAAGAGAAATCCTAAAAAGGGTTGGCAGCCAGTACTTTGCCAGAACCTGGGTGGAGATGAACAGAAATCTCTTCTCTGCGCTGAAACTTGAAAAGCTCATGATGTATATTATCCTTGCGCTCATTATTCTTGTGGCGAGCTTCAATATCATCAGCTCTCTTATTATGACGGTAATGGAGAAGAAAAAGGACATCGCCATTCTCAAATCCATAGGCACAAAGAAGCAGAGCATCATGAAGATTTTCATGGTCGAAGGCATAACTATCGGGGTGATAGGAGCTGTAATGGGCTCCTTGGGCGGATATGTCGGCTGTCTTATTATCAAATATACGAACCTCTTCAAACTGCCTCAGGACATCTACTACATTACAAAACTGCCCGCAAAGATAGGCGTTTTTGACATCCTCTTCATCGCCCTTATCACTGCGGTTATTTGTGTGCTCGCAACTATCTATCCTTCGTATAAGGCATCGAAGATCGACCCCGTGGAGACTCTCAGGTATGAGTGATCAGATTCTTCGCACGACTGAGCTTAAAAAGGTCTTTCACAAAGACAACGTAGAAGTTCAGGTCCTCAAGGGCATCGACTTCTCCGCCGACACAGGCGATTTCATCACCATTATGGGTCCTTCCGGGGCGGGCAAGAGCACGTTTCTCCATATCCTCGGCGCCCTGGATCGTGCAACATCCGGGGAGGTCTACTTCAGGGACAAAAATATCCGTGAATACTCGGAAGATGAAGAAAGCGTCTTCAGGAACCAGAAGGTCGGATTTATTTTTCAGTTCTACCATCTTCTCCAGGACTTCAACGTGATCGAAAATATCATGATGCCGCTTCTCATCAAAAGGGTGAGTGAGACCGATGCCATCCGGAAAGCTGAAGAATTCCTCGCTGTGGTGGGCTTAGAGGACAGGCGCACCCATAAGCCGGGCGAGCTCTCCGGCGGAGAGCAGCAGCGCGTAGCCATCGCACGCGCGCTCGTGAACGAACCGGAACTGATCCTCGCCGACGAACCTACCGGGAACCTGGACCGCAAAACCGGTCATGAAGTCCTCGATTACATCCTCTCGGTGAACAAAAGGCTTTCGTCAACCCTCATACTTGTGACTCATGATCCTGAAATAGGCGCCTTCGGCGCCAAGCGGTACAGGATGGTCGACGGAGAATTGTCCCTCGCGTAAAACTGGTGGTGGCTCACGGGTCTCGCCCGCTACCCGGTAGTGCCATGCCTTGACATACGGCGCCGTCATAGTTTAGTCTTAGCCTATGGCCCGGCCGCTACGCATCGAATATGCAAACGCCCTGTACTACATAACATCTAAGGGCAATGAGAAACGGAGTATCTTTGTCACGGAGAAGGATTACCAAAGATTCAAAGAATGCTTGAAGGAAGCAGAAGACAGATACGGCTTTGTGATTCATTGTTATGTCCTGTTGAAGAAGGAATATCATCTCATCGCAGGGACCCCGAAGGCCAACCTGAGTAATGTAATGCACCACATTAACGGATCGTATGCCGCGTACTTTAATCAAAGAAAGCACCGAAGGGGCCATTTGTTTCGGGGAAGGTTCAAGGCTGTTCTCATAGACCCCGACAACTATATCCTCGAGCTGAGCCGGTACCTCCACCTCATGCCTGTCAAGGCGAATGTTGTGAAGAGGCCGGAACGGTATCGCTTCAGCAGTTATAAGTCGTACATTTACAAGACGAGAGATGAGCTCGTCCACCGCGATCTTATCCGGCGCATGGCCCCTCTTAAGAAATACAAGCGGTTTATCGATTCTGCGAAGGGGGTCGAACTGAAGAATCCTTTCGATGATGTTTTCAAGAGCTCGGTTCTCGGGGATAGGCCCTTTGTCAATAAGATCATGAGGAAGCTCGATATCGAAGCTAACAAGCATAAAACGGTTGACCGCCCGCGAGCATCGGCCGCCTCTGTCTCGCCCGAAAAAATCATAAAAATGGTCGGTACCCACTTTGACACCGACGTGACTTCCTTACAAAAAGGCATTTACAGGAATCTCGCTATCTATCTTGTCAAGAAATATACCGGGGTCCCAAACCACGAGATCGGAGAACTTTTCGGAGGTATAAGTTATTCGGCGGTGCCCAAGGTGTACAGAAGGTTTGCCGATAGACTGAGTAAAGATAACGACCTCAGGAAGGAAACGCGCAAAATAGAAGATGCCTTGAAACACGTGAAGAGATGACCCCGAAAAACCCCCGCACCCTCAATAGCCTCATTCCTCTGGCATGTGACCGATGATCCTGCTCATCCACCCTCCAGCGACAAAACCATGCGAACCACCTGCAGGTATAACTCAACTTGCCGGCGCGCTCGGCTCGCATGGCATACCGTACGGACTGCTCGATGCCAACCTTGAAGGGATGCTCTATCAGCTCGAGGCGCCGGTAGATGCGTTCGATACGTGGACGCGCCGGGCCAAAAAGAATGCTTCTTCACACCTCAATTCGCTGAGAAATCTCAGTTTCTATGGGAGGTTCGACAGATATAAACGGGCGGTGCTCGACCTCAACCGACTCCTGGAGAAGTCGGCGACGGATAAGGATCTTCGCATATCGCTCGCCGACTACGAAGACCGGTCTTTGTCGCCGACAAGAACAGACGATTTACTCTCTGCCGCGGAGCACCCCGAAAAAAACCCTTTTTACCCTTACTTCTCTCAACGTCTCCCGGACGTGATTGAGAAGGGGCAATATGGCTACATAGGCGTCTCACTCTCCTTTTTAAGCCAGGCGCTCTCCGGCTTTGCCATGATCGGGTTCGTGAAGAGAAGATTTCCCGCGTTAAAGATCATCATTGGAGGCGGTCTTGTCACATCGTGGATGAAGAGAGCTACCTTCAGGAATAGCTTCGGTGGCCTGATAGACTACATGGTCTCCGGCCCGGGGGAGGAGGCGCTCCTCAATATTCTCGGTAAGACGGGCCATGGACGCGCCCGCTCGCGGCCTGCCTATGGCTTTCTACACTCCCAAAAATATCTTGCCCCCGGGTTCATCATGCCGTATAGCAGCTCATCGGGATGTTACTGGGGGAAGTGCGCCTTCTGTCCTGAGAAGGCCGAAGGCAATAGATACGAGCAGCTACCCGCCCGTGTGGTGACACCCGAGCTTATAGGCCTCGTCGAGGCGTTAAGACCGGCCCTCATACACCTGACCGACAACGCCGTGAGTCCTGCAGTATTGAGGGGATTTGCCGAAAACCCTCCGGGTGCGCCCTGGTATGGTTTTGCCAGGGTCACTGATTGTCTTACCGATCCTGATTTCTGCGTGGCCCTCAAACGTTCGGGCTGTGTCATGCTGAAACTGGGGGTTGAATCCGGGAACCAGGATGTGCTCGATGCCATGCACAAGGGAAACGATGTCTCAACCACATCACGGGCGCTACGAGCACTGTCCAATGCCGGTATCGCCACCTATGTCTACCTTCTCTTCGGCACCCCCTGGGAATCCGAAGATAAGGCGCGAAGAACTCTCGATTTTACGGTTAAGCACAGCGCCTGCATCGACTTTCTCAATGTCGCGATCTTCAACCTTCCCCGTTTAAGCCCCGAATCTTTCGACCTTGTGCAAACGGATTTCTATGAGGGCGATCTTTCGTTGTATACGAATTTTGTTCATCCGCACGGATGGACGAGACGTAATGTGAGGAGTTTCGTTGAGAGAGAATTCAGACAGCATTCTGCCATCAAGCCCATCGTGCTCAGGCAGCCGCCCTTATTCACGTCGAATCATGCGCCTTTCTTTTGCCGCGCCATGAATCCTCTTTTGAGTGAGCCCGTCCGTATTGACGGCGAATTTGCATAGTGATATGGTATCCGTGGAATGAATGACAAGAGACGCATAATCGTGGATAAGGCGCAGAGCCACATCCTGTCCACGCAGGACGAGAGCGGGGGATGGTCAAGACTTAAGGGAGAATTTCCTTACGAAACGGAGCCCACGAGCTGGGCCGTGAAGGTCCTTTCCATGAACAGGACCGGCGCCGATAAAATTGAGAAAGGCGTTCGATTCATCCTTCAGGACCAGAAACCGGATGGGAGTTGGAACAATAACGCCGCGCATACCGCCTTCGCAATCATTGCGCTTAGCGAAACAGGCGAGGGCCCAGAGGCGGTGAAAAAGGCCATAGCGTATCTCAAGGGGGCCGAGCAAAATGGCGGTGGGTTCCAGCGGGTCGCGGGCGTTGGCGAACCCACCACACTTCACACGGCGAGCGCGCTCTTTGCTTTCAAGGCAGCGGGGCTTGACCCTGACGAGCCATCTGTGAAAAAGGCCGTGGGCTGGCTTAAGGGTTCCCAGAACGAGGATGGCGGCTATGGCATGTTCAGGGGATCACCGTCCACTGCACTCGGCACCACGAGGTCGCTCACGGCCTTGCGCATGTACCTCGTTAAATCGAGTGAGCCTTATGTCGCGCACGGCATCGCCTGGCTTTTGAGCACCCGAAAGGAATCCGGCGGTTTTTCCATGATGCCCGCATCCGTCGAAGATCCGGAGATCACGGCCTATGTCATTATGGCCTTAAACGGTCTTACCGAATACAGGAAATACTTGGACAACGCACTTGATTACCTCGAAGGCGCGCAACAAGCCGATGGATCGTATACAAGTGCCACACCCATCCAGTTTGATAACAAGCCGAAGAAGAACACCCAGACCGCCTGTTTCGTCGCCTGGGCGTTGTTAGAGATGAAATAGCGATCACCCACAGGGTAGCCTGAGCGGTGTAGTGCCCGTGCACTATGAAACCTGCGATACTCCCTCTGCGGCGCGGTGAAGACAGGCCCGAGAGGGAAAAGAAGGGTAGTGTCCTCATGAGGACACTACCAAAAGAAGAGTGCGTTTGCCTCTCGCCTGTGGTATTATAAAGGCGTCCCGAATAAGCGCCCATAGCTCAATTGGATAGAGTGTTGGACTTCGAATCCAAAGGTTGCAGGTTCGATTCCTGCTGGGCGCACCAATGATATCAAGTAGTTACGCCTTATGCTCACCCTTGAATCCCTCTCAATTGTATAGTTTTTGTATAGTTCGTATTGTTGTTAAGAACGTTGTCCAAAATATCAACCGCCTTTGACAGGTGTAATGGTGATAAGTGCGAATACCTCAAGGTCATGGTTAAGTCTCTGTGACCTAGCAGCCTTGAGACTGTCGTAAGGTCTACCCCTTCCATAACAAGATGAGAAGCGAAGGTGTGTCTTAGATCGTGAAAGCGAAAATTATTAATCCCTGCACGTTTACAGGCTCCGTTAAACGAGTTCTTGATATCGCCATAGGATGAGCCTGTTAATTGATCATAGAACACATGAGAAATATCTAACCGCCTCTTTATCCCTATCAACGTTGCCCGTAAGGTAGCGTTAATTGGTATTTCCCTTCTCTCCCCATTCTTTGTCCTGTCGAGAAGTATGAACTTATGGTTCAGGTCTACGTTTTCCCATTTCAGGGACAGGATCTCTCCCTTTCTCATGCCGGTATTTAAGGCAGTAACGACTATCGGTCTTAAATGATCCGCACATGCATCGATAAGAGCTTGACATTCTTCCTTCGAAAGATACCGCAATCTTCTGTTGTTCTCTTCGAGTAGCTTTACCTTGCGAACCCGTTTCAATACATCCTCTTCAACCATGTTCCAATCCACAGCCTTTGTGAACATATGCTTTATCAAGGCAATATGTCTGTTGACTGTAGCGGGTTTATTGCCTCTGTGTATACGTTCAGTCTGGTAGTGTTCGAGCATCATGGTATTGAAACGCCTGAGCGATACAGCGCCATATTTCTCTTGAAGCTGCTTAAGGTTGCAATCTTTCTCCCTGAAAGACCTTTGACGCTGCATCCATTTGCTATATTCTGTCGCAAGGTCGTTGAAAGAATGATTTACGATCCTTTTGATCTCAGGCTGCTTTCCTTCTTTGATGGATTGCCGTCTTTGGATGAGAAGGGCTTCCGCTTCTCTGAACTTATCCAGCGATTCAAATATTCAGTGTAGAAACACAATACCGTTAACACCCGGGTACATGGTATAATATATAATACTGTCTCATTCCGGAACTGAAATTCACTGCATATTGCCTGCTACAAGTCTCAATTGTGTGTTGGTAATCGGCAATATACCCGCATTTGGTTCACAACTGATACCTGTAGTGGTCGGCTGCTTTATTTCCGGCATGCCTATGGTCTTGATACGACTGGCGCTTGATTGGTCAAGGGTAACACGTGGAAGAGAACAGCCTCCGAAAGTAGCAACAATGAACAGTATCAGTATCACTTGCCACGCACGTTTGATCATATCGTCTCCTCTCATATTTCCTATCCTAGCGCAAGACCTGCGTGACCCGCGCTGCATGGCTACCTGCCGTCCTTAGCCTCAAAGCCTTCATGATGGCGTCCTTCAATCGTTCTAATTCCATTTGATTTGGGCGGAGTTGGATGGCTTTGTCAACGGAGATCAATGCCTCATCGTATCGTTTTAGGAATACAAGGGTCGAGCTCTTCATTGCCCATGCGTCGGCGAAATCGGGATTAAGCGAGATCGCGGTTTCAAAAGCTGAGAGGGCCTCATCATACTTTTTCAGGTTGAAGAGTACGTTGCCTTTGGCCGCCCAAAGGGTCGCATTCTTCGGATGTTCCTTAATAGATTTTTCCACGAACGCCAGCATTTGCTTCTCGTTTCCTGGGATGTAGGCGCAACCAGACACAACCTGCTTTCCGGTGTTTTGATCAACAACAAATCCTTCATACGTTTCAGGGATGGACGAAAACCTCTTATCTATACGGTACGTGTGTCCTGCTTCAACGGTGAATTTCAGAAAACAGGTGTTCCTCGCGTAATATCTTCCTACCTCGTTAAAAGACATCTCAAGGGTATGATCTCCGGGTAAGACTGTGACTGCATCCGAGGTTACCTCTGTGCCATCACAGCTTTTAATAGCTATATCTATAGAGGCTCGTTCGATCAGTGCGGTTTCGTCTGGTGGTAAATCCGGGCCCGTGTAAGCTTTATATGGGGCAACGGCACAAGACGAAATCAGCAGAACAGACACGGTAAGAACCAAAAACCCAGGAAGCGCTGTCGTGTTCATTTCGCGTACCCTCCTCAGCATTCAATCAGAGGAATTCGTATCAAGTTAACGGCCGCCTTGCTTCTCTCGTTGTTATCAGGCAGACCATCGTACGCCATTAACCAACAAATAGTTTTTCCCAAGGCGTCCGTTTGCGTTTATCTATGATGTGGATGATCGTTTATACCAAATATAAACATTACTGACAAGAGAAAAATGTGGTGATTATTTACTTGACGACGGTAACTATCTGTGCTATAGTTAAAAGTATGGTGAGTTACTTCTTGGGTTTGGCTTTCTGGTCGTGGTCTTCGATGTGTTTCCGCAAGTGCTTTGCCACTTCGGGATGGAAGACGTGGGACATTACTTCGTCTGCCGTCATCCTTTTTGGTGGTTTTTTGACTTCCTCTTTTTTCTTCATGGAGGCTCCTTATGAATATTAATTTAATTGATCTCGTTGAGCAATACAAGGGTGATGAATCTAAATGCCGCTCGTATATCGAATCTCTAAAGTGGCCTAATGGTGTCATATGTCCTCGTTGCGGCTCGCCTAAAGTCTATAGAACGGCTAAGAGCGGCCATAAATTTGATTGTGAAGCCTGTAGGTATCAGTTCACGGCTACTGCTAATACAATCTTCCATGATTCTCATTTGCCTATCTGGAAATGGTTTCTTGCCATTTATCTTATGACAGAGAGCAAGAAGGGAATGTCGGCCAACCAATTGAAAAGGACTCTTGGCGTGAGCTACAAGACAGCTTGGTATCTTTGCCATAGGATCAGAAAGGCTATGCAAGAGGCAACAGAAAGCAAACCAAAACTGAAGGGTGTTGTTGAGGTAGACGAAACTTATGTTGGCGGCAATTATGATCCGAGAAGAAAGAGAGCGAGACACGATAAACAGGCAGTAATAGGGTTGCTTGAAAGAAAGGGTAAGTTTGAATCTAAGACCATTCCCACTAATGGGGCCAGAATCCTTGTGGGGATCATCAAGGATCGCGTAGATAAGACCGCTACGGTTATGACGGACGAGGCCAGGGGATACAAAAGGATTGACGGCGAATACAAGCACGAATCTGTTAAACACAGAAACGAAGAATGGAGAAGGGGCAACGCTTACACCAACGGCGTAGAAAGCGCATGGTCGCTTTTCAATCGTTCTATCGTAGGTTCTTACCATCAGATTAGTTCTAAGCATATGGATGCATACCTTGATGAGTTTGATTGGAGATTCAATAACAGGGAGAATCCGTACCTGTTTGAAGACACCATGATAAGGCTTTTGAATACCCCACAGATGGAGTTTAAGGAATTGATAGACAAGACGGCTTGAACTTCGGTACAATAAATGTTATGGCTGACACTCCAGAGGAGAAAGAACCGGACACCCAAACCCCAAATAATGATGCCAGCAATAAGCATCATGGTGCCCATCCAATTTTCCGGCCCAAACTTCAAATTCCAAGCTCCGTAATAAACGCATATCGCGCCGACCAAGAGAAGAAGAATCGCATTGAAAAGTGGAAGCTTAGAATAGAGGTTTTTACCCTTCTCGCAATAGTCGCTTACGCCATTATTGCTTATCTTCAATGGCAAACTATGCAAGAAGCTACTGGTATCGCTAATAAGGCTGCCAACACAGCCCAAGGTGCTCTCGCTGCCCAAATCGAATCCGCACGCCAAGATCGGAGACCCTGGGTGGGGCTGAAAGATGTTCGTTGTGAAGGGTGTACTGGTGACACGGAAACGATCACAATTGGGCAGATGTTTGGTGTAATAGAAAATTCGGGCAAAACTCCCGCTATACGGATGGTAATCAACTCTGCTTGGACTAATCGGAAGGCCATTCAACCCATTCCCGATTATGATAGTGTCCAGCGCAGCACTCCTCCGCCACCAAAACAAAACAACCTTCCGCCAGCCCTTCTCAAAGAAATGGAGGCCCTGAAGCGACTGAACGAACCCGCAAAAACAGCATTGCCCCCCAATGCGAATCGAGTGTTGCCTATCATGGCCAGCTTCAGCGGTAAAAGAGGTTTTGCTTCTATGACACAAAGACAAATCTATTATGCCGTTGGAAAAATCACATACTATGGCGCAGAAGGGAACAAGCAATATACTACGAATTTCTGTCTCATGAATGAGTTTGGGGTATCCTTCCGCTTCTGCCCCACTGGAAACGATATGAAGTAAAATCGCAAGAAAAAAATATAACACCACGACCAAGACATACTTCTTCATCGAGGGTTACCCCTCGATAGGTCTGTCCCTTCGTGAAAGCAACAATCACCAAAAATGTATGGCAGAAACCCACGAATCTGACAATGGAATACCATCTGAAATCTTCCTAGTCTCGGAAGATTTGCCGTGTAACGATTTCAGTCAAAAAGCGATACTATTTGAAGGCGCTGTGAAATCACTATGTTGCTGGGGTGCCTCTTAAAGGAAGGAAACAAGGGGCCGGTTTGTCCGGCCCATTTTTGTTCAATAATTCATAATCAGGAGTTCGGTGACTTTCTTCTTGGCTTGGGCGGCCGGGCATGGAATAGCTTGTCGCCACTTCATGGATAACAAAATTCTTGAAAAGAGCACGGATCTCGGGCGCGTCATTGATTGACATGATGAACGGACGGGTGTAACATCTATATGTCGCGAAAATGAGGAGTTGGCGGCATCGCGGGTAGATCGTAAGCGAAGGCCTTAAGCCATGGCGAAGGTTAAAGTTTATTACTTCATCGAATATTTCCCCGGGACTGACATCGGGATAGCGTCTGTGCATCCAGCAACGGTGGGCGCCATTGAAGCACTGGGGGGCGAAATAATCGAAGAGTCGTGCCTGGAAGTTGACGAAAGCGAACTCGACGGAAATGGTTTTTACCAGCAGATGTTGCGTGACGAAGAATAGATAATTTTTATCGCGAACGTGCAATTTCGCTGGCGAACCGTTCGCTCAAGGGCTCTATTAGAATAGTCCTACCAGTTTCATTAAGCTTTTGACAATTTGGCCGTGGCCCTCATGAATAAAGATGCCGAACTGGGAAATCAACGAGTAGGCAAAGGCAAACTGGGCGAGTGCCCAGCCGGCAATGGTGAACTGGCTTACGCTCACGAGGCCGATTCCAAATTGTGAGATGGTCAGGATGCCGCAGGCAAACTGCCCGATAGCAATCACACCTCTCGCTGGTACGGGAACGCGGTTCGGATGATACTTGAACGAGACATGAATGAGCGGCAGTCCGAGAACAGTGGTCGCCGACTTGTATTCGAATCCGTACCCATCCCACTTCTCGCGTGCGGGAAATGGCGCGCCACACTGGGGGCAGACAACCGCCTGCTCCGATACTTCATGCTGACATTCTCGACAGGCCTTCATACGTTCACCCTCCAGCAATTGATATATGAACCGCTGATTTCCGCCTCTTTCGATATCATATCGTTGCGTCCCGAAAAACGCAACATCGGGTGTCGCTTTCTTCCCCCGGACACATCAAACACCGTTTGAATGAATACGGGTTCAAAGGGCCTGTCGCTTGAGATCAGCGAGAAAATAAAAAGGGCAGGGTCGCGAAACCCTGCCTGTGTGGGGGGGGGTATTATGGGAGTTGCTATTGGTTACTCTTTTAATTTCTTCCGTAATCCGGCAAGGCTTAAAAAGCCCGTCACGAGCAGAAGGACCGTCGAAGGAACGGGCACGGCGGAAGCGGTTCTGTTGAAACGCGGATCGTTGAGGTTCAGGTTCTGTATAGTCGCGAAGGTCCAGGTTTGCGTTGAGGCGGTGTATGTCATCCAGGTCCCGTAGTAGCCGCCCTGGTTTTTGATGTAGGCCAGAGCAGCGAGTGTGATCGGATTGGAGGTTGGACTGGTTGAGGTTCCAGAAAGGTAAACGTTCCAGCTGAAATTGTTAACGCCCGATTCGGTAGCGACCGAATAGTTACTATTGGGCATGTCAACCGTCCATGAACCCTTTGAGAATTGGCCCATGCCGGGGTTTTCCATGTTGCCGCCGGTGCTCGAGACATCGAATATCTCGATCTTGTCTAATTTGTCGGAATGGTTGCCCCATACCTGGTCCTGGGAGAACTGCACAGACCACGAGGCGAAGGATGTGGCGGCAGTGAGGCACACAAAGAGAACCGCCACGAGGCAGATGATTATCCTGGTCCCGGGCGAGCCAGCGGTTTTCAAAATCCCTGTGACACCGGATTCAATTTCTCTCGTATATGTTGGTTCGTGTTTCATTCTATCATTACTTATGCATCCACCGTGCCATGACCCAACCTGACATTAAAAACCAATATTATTGATGTGTTACGGATAAGAATCGGGCATTGCATACGTTCCCATAACTACAAATAGCGTAGGGCAGTCTATGGAAATTGAAGTTTTGCGCTCATAATCCGTACCAATGGTGCTTGCCGAGAATGAATATGTGGAAATGATCGGTTTGGGAAATGAAGAGGCAGCGCGGCTTAAGCCAGAAGAGGATAGTCTGGCAGACGAGTGAATCCATGAGGCGGGTGAGCCCCACACTATTTGAAACCGGACACAGCTGGCGATGTATCCGATGAACGCGTGAGTCCCGCTGCGTTACCGAGCGCTTTTTTTCCATAACATGGGAACTTTTTTATACCTCCGGTTGTCAAAAGAATAGAGTTCAAATAAAAGGAGGTAACATCATGGTAAGGAAAGCATTATGCATTATGTTGTTTTTGGCATTGGTCGAGCCTCATGCGGCACGCGCCTACGTGGCCGATGCAGGCGTCGTCAACGTGCGGATCATCTCGGACGCCGGCGATGAGTTCGCGAGCTACAGGACATATCCGCGTGTACGCGAGCAGGGCAAATACTTCTTTATGGAGGCGGTAAAGGGTGAACGATACTCAATCGAGGTGGCAAACAGATGCGACAGGCGCGTGGGAGTGGTCGTAGCAGTTGACGGAAGAAACATCATTAGCGGCGCCAAATCAGACCTTGGGGCCGGCGAGCGGATGTACATCATCGAACCATACACCACAAATACCTTTGAAGGCTGGCGTACCGGCATGGAGCGCACGAACAGGTTTTACTTCACAGAGCAGTCCGATTCTTACGCCGAGAAGGTCTTTTCGGACGCCTCGGCCATGGGAACTATCGCCATCGCCGTTTACAAGGAAAAGCTTCCCGAAATCATGCATTACCAGGGGATGAGTAAGGCCCCTGACCAGGCGACAGCAGCGCCCTCCCAGCACGCGGAGGCGGCCAAGCGCTCCTACGAGACGAGGGATAAGAGCGAACAGGCGGGTACCGGTTTCGGGGAAACCACCTATTCCCCGTCCCGTGTGGTCAGATTTGAACCAGAGCGCACACTCGCTGAAAGGATAGTCCTCAAATATGAATGGCGTACCGAACTCTGCAAGAAAGGAGTGATTCAGTGCGGCCCCAAGAACAGACTCTGGCCCGAGGGCCAGGGCTTTGCCCCCATACCTAAGGATTTCAGAGGGTAGGATTTCTTTAAGGGGCCCCGCTGATCTTAATGAACGGGGCCCCGACGCTTAACCTCGCTCAAACAAATTCTCTACTCAAAGCCTTAATTATTACCCGCTATTTTACGCCTCCCCCCTGACCTTCTGTTAATCAAATGAAACTTTGTTCCGATAATTAATTATCACACATCATCAAAACCGTGGAGGGTTCATGATGCCGGTAATAGTATGGAGCGACGAAAAGTTTTCCGTAAATATCGAGATGATCGACAAGCAGCACAAAAAGATGATCGACATGATCAATGAGCTGCTTGAAGCCGTTCAAGCCAAACAGGAAAATAATATTCTTGCGCAATTACTCATCAAGCTCGTTAATTACACCCATTATCATTTTTCCACAGAGGAAAGGTACTTCAAGATATACAACTACCCGGACACGACCGTCCACAAGGCGCAGCACGATCACTTGCGCGAGCAAGTGGCGGCGCTGGACGAAAGATATTATTCAGGACAAAAGATGATAACCGGCGAGGTCATGGGTCTGCTTAACGACTGGCTGGCCGATCACATCATCGGGTCGGATCGCAAATTCGGTTCGTTCTTAAAAGGAAAAGGCGCTTTTTGAATCTGTTTCCGCGGCACGGGGCCTTCCCTTCATAGCCGTGGATCCTGCCCGTTTGGTGCGAAGACCTCCATGTCCCCGTAATCCGCGCTTGCATGCGTGCCAGTATTATCGGCGTCTGTGAGAACGGCAATGCCACTCGCCGTGGGGTTCTTTTCTTTTTCCCCAAAGAGCTGTCTGTAATCGTTAAGGAGATTGCGCTTTTCCGTGATCCACTCATTCGCTTGAGCCCTTCCGCTTCTCACCACAACGACCTTTGTGCTCGCTGATGTGGGCGAGTTGAACGTCGTTCCCACGGGAAGTGTGTCACTCCAGATATATTTGATGGAGCTCAAAAACGGCCAATGACCGAAGACAACATAGATGGCAAGAACGCTGTCGTTGTGGCTCTTCTCCCGTTCGTCGGTACCCTCCGGGAAGATGAGCGCCCGCCACTGCCACTCGAATTCGGGCAGCTCTCTTAAGGCGAAGCTATGTTCCACGCCAACTTGCATGGCTTGAGCATGGGCGTCGGCATGGAGAAATTTCTTTCCGCCCTCGACCTTCACAGTGTAGATCTTCGCAGCACTGTCATTATTTGTGGCCTCCCAACCGGCAGGAAACTTGTCCGCTTCATCCCCCTGAAACGTTATGTGAAAGGGCTCAGCTGCCTTAATCTCAGTCGTGAGCATCAGGAACGCAACGAACACAAAGAGCACAAGTGTTGATAGTACCTTAAGCTTTGTCGACACGTTCGATTGTGGCATCTTACTCCCTGGCACGAATTGCTCGGCGAAAATCCCTCTCGAACGCCTGGAAACATCAAAGAATAGATTGAGACGCGTCAATTGTCTTAAAAGGGAGATCTCCGCCCCTTAAGGCAAGTATACCCTAAAGACGCTCTCAATGACAATCCCGGATTCTTGAATTGTGGACCTAAAGTGAGAAGGTGGCGACATGCGGGTGATCCCTGTGGCCTCTGCCGCGCCCTCCTCAAAACAATTCCTTCACTCGCTTCCGGAGGATCGACAACAAACTATAGACAAAAATCGCATGCGGCCATACCGATAGAGCGTCATGACAAACCTTATCGTGCAACATTTTTCCTGATGGGTGTGGTCGCGAAGGCTTAAGATTTCTTTTGGGGCGTGGCTGAGAAGGTTTGCGTCTTGTCCTCACCTGGCTTCATGGTTCATCAAGAAATCTTTGATACATTTTGATGAGACCTCTTATCGTGTCGTAATGGTCTCTTATTAACTCGAAGAAGTGCTCGTCGATATCCTGAAGATCGAACGTTTGAACGATTACGCCCTTGCCTATGACACGATGGACCGTTAATTTGTCAAAAGATACTGTAGCGGTAAGGGAGCAGTAGGACTCTTGCGCCCCCTCAAATTGGATAGTGGTGGTCGCCGCATCTTCGGGATTCTCAAGGGCGGCGCACGGGATATTATGCCTCCCAAAGCCCTCCACAAGTCTTCTTACAACGTCGCTGTCACACAAGGCGTTATATCTCCTGTGCCAACAAGGCCCGATGTTCTTTACTGATTGCTATGAAGTTAGCTCGCCTAACCGGACTGTGAGCCAGCCCGGTCCTCCACTGTTAGACAACATGAGACAATAGCATAAAAGTGTGATATTTGCCACAAAAAAATACTCCCGTTACAAAAAATAACTTTAAGGGCTGTCTTGGCACCGTATTACGATAGAAAAGAACTGATTACTCATGGGTAATAGAAATCACTGATAACGATCGGCAAAAGCCATGCAGGCTTACGATATGGTAGATGAAGATGGGCTTTCTATGAGATGAGCCGTGCCACCCCATACCGCCCGGAAAATCTTAATTTGTGCACGTGGAGTATGGGACGGACAAACAGTGGGCGGCGTAAGTGATGCATCACGCGGTCAGAAATTTCGTGACCGGAGGTTTTTTTATCCCGAGCTTTTTCATGCGGGAAATCAGGGTTGTCGGTTTAAGTTGGAGGATTGCGGCTGCCCCGTTAGGTCCACTCACCTTCCAGTGCGTGGCGTTAAGTATCCTTTCGATGTGTTCCCGCTCCATCTCAGCGAGCGAGCCCCAGGTACGATCCTCGTTCTTACGGGCGGACGGGCGATGCAGGTGAGAAACATCGATCCTCGGGCCTTGCGAAAGTATTACGGCCCGTTCGATAAAATGTTCGAGTTCCCGAACGTTTCCCGGCCAGGAATATTCCATAAGCGTCCGAGACGCATCGGCCGACAGCTTACCGATCTTCTTTCCCATCTTTTTGCTGAACGTATCGATGAAATGCTCGGCAAGCTCCAGGATGTCTTCCCTGCGGTCTTTAAGCGGAGGTATGTCGATCGGGATGACATTAAGACGATAGTAGAGGTCCCGACGGAACGAGCCTTTCTCGACCTCTTTTTCCAGATCCCTGTTTGTGGCTGCAATCACCCTGAAATCGGATCGAATCGATTTCGAGCTTCCGAGACGTTCGAATGTGCCTTCCTGTAGTACGCGCAGGAGCTTGACCTGGACCCCTAAGGGTAAATCTCCGATCTCATCGAGAAAGATCGTTCCGCCATGGGCGAGTTCGAACCTGCCTTTTTGTCTTTCGTGAGCGCCGGTGAAAGCGCCCTTTTCGTGACCGAAAAGCTCGCTCGCGACAAGGTCCTGAGGAAGGGCCGCGAGATTGACGGGGATAAAAGGACCATGGCTTCGCTTTCCCAGGTTGTGAATGGCCTTGGCAACAAGTTCCTTGCCAACCCCGGTTTCTCCTGTGATCAATACGGAACTGTCCGTAGGGGCTATCTGTCGCACCTGATTGAGTATACGCAGCATGCTCTCTGATCTTCCGATGATCTTTTCCGTGGGGACTGTGATCCCCATTGCCTGCTTGTAGAAGATCGCCTCCTCCTCGAAACGGTCTTTGAGTCCTTTCATTTCTTCGTACAGCTTGATATTCGAAAGTCCCACGGCTATCTGACTGCACAAAAGCCTCACGTAGGGGAGCTGGCCGTGCGGAAACGGTTTCTCATCGAGACTGTTGTCGAGATAGAGACAACCGTACACGTGGTCACCCAATTTTGCCGGCATACAAAGAAAGGAGGAGATACCTCTCGTGTCGGGTAGATTTGCCTCGGCTGTCGCCGCACCCAAAGGCTCAGGCATTATCAGTTCTGTGGAACTTCGAGTCACTTTTCGAACGAGCTCCCTGATGAAATTGAATTGCTCTGCCTTAAGCATCAAGGGATCAAGGTTACGGCTCGCCGCTATCCGCGGCTCGTCTTCGTCCCCCACGAGAAAAAAGGCGCCCCGCATGGCCATGGTAAAATCCATGGTCATGTTGATGACTCGCTCGAGAAAAGAAGCAATGTCACGGATTGTTCCGAGGGATTCATTGATATCAACAATCCGGTCGAGCACAAACTCGGTCTTCTCCTCCTGGGGCATCATAATAACGAGCAAATCCTTGGGAAAGAGGCCCTTGTCGACTTTGGAAAAGAGCTCCCAGGCATGATTGAGGTAGTTAAGGGCCACATTGATCTCTCCCTCCTGGAGATAGGCGTCTCCGAGCGCGATCCTCGTCCTTGCAAGCTCTATTTCGGCCCCCGCCATGAAAAGGTTCTTCTCGCTTGCCCTTAAGTCAAGAAAAGCCCGGCCCCGGGCCTGGCGGTTTCGAATATTCTGGACTGCCCTCATTCTCAGTGCTATGCCCTTAAGGTATACGTTGTCCTGGTTAAGCATCAACTCGATCTCGGACTCATAATTTATCTCGTTATGATCAAAACCTCTCTTCTTCAGTTCATAGAGAGATTCAAGCAGGTGAGAGCCGCTATAGTAGAGAAAATCGTGACCACGGGGATATCTGTGAGCTTCCTCAAGACGCTCACAGGCCCTTTCATATTCGTCCCTGGCCAGATGGATGCAAGCCATTGAGCTTAATGCAGCCCGCAACGCGTCGTGATGCTGTTCATCGCGTGCGCGGGAGAGCACCTCCTCAAGATACTGCTGCGCCTGAGCGGGTTTTCGTATCTCGAGCGAACAAAGGCCCGCCACAAGGTCTGTGTAAACTGCGACCCCTTGAAGATTAAGGGATATAGCCTTTGATCGCACAGCATCGATCATGCCCATGCCCCGGGAAACGCGCCCGCATACTACATAAGACCAGGCAAGCAAAGCGCTTGTGGTGAGCTCGGCCTCGCCATCGCCAAATTCTTCGAGATTGCCCACGGTTTTCTCGTATCGGTCCACGGCTTCACCAATCCGGCCTTCCCTGAGCAGAAAATCGATTACGGACAGCACGGTTTTTCTCAGCACGCCCTGATCTCCGATTCTTTCCGCCAGATTGAGGATATCATTAAAATGCTCGGATACCTTTTCGTGCTCTCCTGCCTCTTTCAAAATCCTGATCAGATCGAGTTTTATCCTGGCAAGCGAGTCCCAGCGGCCGAAACCCTGGGCGATCTCGTGTGTCCTTGTCAGGATTGCGATCTGCTCGGCCAGCGGAACCTCCCGTCCTGCGAGCGAAAGCCTTTCGATGGTCGAGTCGATGAATTGCGCGACGTTGTCTGCCCTCAACTCGCTTTCGCTCAGATTGTTGAGAAGATAACCGTAATAAATGGCGGCTTTATCCTTCTTCCCTTGATGATAGAGTAAATCGGCGCCACGTTGTATGAAGGTCAATCCCTGGCCCTTATCCCCGAGCTGGTAATAGATTTCAGCAAGAATGAGTGTTTTCTCATCTCCTTCATCAAGCGCCCCGGTATAATAGACAAGGAGATCCCTCAAAATCCCCTCTCTCTGTTCGTTAGGCATGGTTTCCTGAGCAAACCTCATCCCCGCTTGCGGCTTGAGAAAATAGAGGCCCTTACCGTACTGCCTGCTCTCTCGGACAAAACCGGATCTTTTCAGTTTTTCCATGGCGTTGACTATGGTAACCGCCGAGACCTTGACAAGCGAGCTCAGCATATCGATAGACACAGGGGGAGGCGCGTAAGCGAGGTAACGAATGAGTGTTTGTTCGGTGTCGGAGAGAATCCGCCATGTCTTTTTCAAGCCATGCTCTGTCGCATCTTTCTTCACTTTCATGACCACCGTCGCTCTCCTGCTAAAGCATAGCATAAAATACGCTTTCTCGTAACTGTAAATACGGTATATCGTAATATTTACATTATATTGAATAGAATGCAGCACAATCAGAACCCCTTAATTTGTTATTATACAATTATATTAATCCCTTACACACCATGGCATGTTTATTGTAGAAGAAAAGTACCGGATCATAATGGGATAGAGAACGGCTGATCCATACATCCATATCCAGTGGCCACGCCGTTCATAAAAAGAAACCTTAAAGGAGGTAGATCTATGAACGACAAACTCATACAACTTATGGCAGACCTCATGGAAGACGAGGTCACGGCTGAGGTAAAAAAGCTCGTTGCATCAGGCGCAAGCCCCATGGACATCCTCGATGATGCAGGGCAAGCCATGGCGATCGTAGGAAAGAGGTTTGAGACAGGAGAGTACTTCATCCCGGATCTTATGATGGCAGGAGAGATTCTCAAAGGTATCTCGGAGATCGTCAAACCCTTACTTGAGAAACAGGGCCCTCCGCAGAAGAAGGGAAAAGTACTCATCGGTACCGTGGCAGGAGACATCCACGATATCGGCACCGATATCGTTCAATTCATGCTCGATGTCTCGGGCTACGACGTTCTAAACATCGGCATCGATGTACCGGTTAACGTCTTCGTGGAAAAGATCAAAGAGTATCACCCCCAGGTGGTAGGACTCTCCGGATTTCTCACCCTTGCGTTTGACTCCATGAAGAAGACAGTAGAGGCCATAGAACAGGCAGGGTTGAGAAACAAGATCAAGATCATGATCGGCGGCGGTCAGATCGATGAAGAGATCCGAAAGTATGTGAAGGCCGATGCCTATGGTAAGGATGCCATGGCCGCGGTAACGCTCTGTAACGGATGGATAGGAGGCTGACCGTGAAGGTACCAGATGCGCATTACGCGGAACGAGAGAAGCGGACGAATGACGCCATCGCCTTAAAGAAGCCTGATCGGGTTCCCATTATGGTTCTCTTCGGTTTCTTTCCGTGCAAGTATACCGGCATGACCATCGAAGAGGTCATGTATGACCCCGATAAGATGCTCAGTTCACAGCTTAAGACCCTTATGGATTTCGCGCCGGATATGGACATGAACCCGTACGGCACACGTTTTCTCGGACCGCTCCTCGATGCCCTCGATTTCAGGCAATTGAAATGGCCAGGCCACGGGGTGGAGAGTAACCTGTCGTATCAATTTGTTGAAGGCGAGTATATGTCAGCCGATGAGTACGACCACTTTCTTGTCGACCCCACCGATTTCATGTTCAGACGATACTGGCCCCGCATATGCGGCAGTCTAAAAGGATTTGAAAAACTGCCCCCTCTCCATAACATTATCTCTTACTATATGGGTCTTTCGACGGGCCTTTCGGCCTTCGTTTCTCCGGAAGTAGTCGAAGCCCTCGATGGATTGAAGAAAGCAGCGGAGAAATCACTGCAGGTCGCAACCTACGGTAGGGCGTACAACCAGAAGGCAAAGGACGCGGGATTCCCCATGCAGTTCGGTGGGTTGAGCCAGGCACCGTTTGATACCCTGGGTGACTTTTTTAGAGGTACAAAAGGACTCATGCTCGATATGTACAGAAGACCTGACAAAGTGATCGCAGCCTGCGAAAAGATCCTGATCTTCATGATCGAGATGGCTGTCAACGCTGCAAAGGCCTCCGGGAATCCAAGGATCTTCATCCCCATCCATAAAGGGCTTGACGGATTCATGTCGGAAGAGCAGTTCAAGAAGTTCTTCTGGCCGACCCTCAAGGAGTTGATGGTACGACTCATCAATGAGGGTTTAACGCCTTGTCCTCTCTGGGAGGGAGACTGCACTTCCCGTCTAAAGATCATCAAAGACATCCCCGAGGGAAAGACGTGCTACGCCTTCGAGGCGACGGACATCTTTAAAGCAAAAGAGGTGCTGGGTGATAGCATTTGTATTCGGGGTAACGTACCCCTCTCCATTCTCGCCACAGGCACACCTGAGGACGTAAAGAACCACTGCAAGAAGCTTATCGATATTGTGGGCCGGAACGGAGGATACATCATGGACTCTTCAACAGGTCTTGACGACGCGAAAGTCGAGAACGTAAGAGCTATGTTTGATTTTACGAAGGAATATGGTGCGTATTGAGGAGCGAACTCAGGCAAGTGCGAAGCGGCTTTAACCAATGCCTCTTCCGGACAGTCAAGACTTCACTGAGATTAATCACATAGGGAGGAGAAGAGTAATGAAAAAGATCAGCGTATTCATAATTGCTTTATCAATAATTGTTTTGATGACAACAGTTATGCCTTCCGGCGCTATAGCCCAGCAGAAAGTCATCGAGCTTACCTATGGCACGCCCTACGGTCCGGACCATATCTTCAGCAAAACAGATCAGAGATGGATGGCTAAGATAGAGAAGGAGACCAACGGACGGGTGAAGTTCAAACCATTCTGGGGTGGGGCCATCATTGGGGCTTCGGCAAATGCCATGGATGAGATGGTTAAAAACGTTGCTGACGTGGGGTTCATCTCTCCGGGTCAGGCAAAAACAGGGTACGACGTCTCCAAGGCACTGTTCCTTTTCTTTACAGGTGTAAACCCTGCGGATGAAAGGCGCATCTTCTTCGAGATGCTGAAGAGGTTCCCCGAGATTGAAGCCGAATATAAGGGGCTCAAGGTCATGGGATGGAGTTCGGGCACCCAGTATGATCTGTTGGCCCGCAAACCCGTGCGCAAGCTTGCCGACATGAAAGGCATGCGGGTCAAGACTCTCGGTGAAATCACCTCAGTACTCAAGGATCTGGGTGTAGAAGGAGTAAACTCGCCCATGACGGAAGTCTACGTGAGCATGCAGAAGGGCATCCTTGACGGGGCATTCGTCACCTACAATACACTCGACATTCTGCGATTAGCTGAAGTCGCCAAGTATTACACTATGCTCAATCTGGTAAGGCCCAGTACGGGCTCGCGCGTCATGAGCCTTGTTGCATGGAGCAAATTACCCCCTGACATCCAGAAGGTCTTTCAGAGCAACGTCGAATGGTTCTCTACAGAGTCGGACAACGACCAGATAAAGAGTGACATGGAGGGAAAGGAATTCGGCAAGAAGAACGGCGTAGAGTACATTACGCTCCCAAAGGAAGACATGGCAAAATTCTACAGCTTGATCCTGGACAAAGCCGCCAAAGAAGCAAAGAATCTCGATGCCAAGGGGCTTCCGGGTACAAAGATTCTCACCGAGGTGCAGAGACTCAGGGGAGGAAGGTAACGAGCCAGAAAGTTACTATTGCCTGAGACCACTGATTGAAGAATCAGCTACACTTTGTGCCTTGTAAACAGCGGGTGCGAAGAAAACAATAAGCGGGAGAAAAGACCATATGCACAAGACGCCTCAAGAGCTTTATGCCGAACGGGAAAAACGATACGCAGATGCTATCGCGCTCAGAACGCCTGACAGGGTGCCCATAGCTGTTTCCTTTGCATTCTTCCCCGCACGCTACTGCGGGTTTACCCATGCAGATATGATGTACGATCTTGACAAAGTTTGGGAAGCACAATTGAAGACGACCATCGATTTTGCGCCCGATATGGCTCAAAACCCATTCGGCTCCAGAGGTATCGGCCCTTTACTCGATATCCTCGATTTTCAACAGCTGAAGTGGCCGGGACGCCAGTTGCCTGCCGATGTTTCTTTCCAATTTGTGGAAGGTGAGTACATGAAGGCGGATGAGTACGATCATTTCCTTTCTGACACGAGTGATTTCATGGTGCGCAAGTACTGGCCCAGGCTCTGCGGAGAACTCAAGGCCTTCGAACAATTGCCGCCAATCCACACGATAATTAGCTATTATCTGGGCCTCGTGGGTTTTGGGGCATTCGGTATGCCGGAAGTTCAGAGCGCGCTTAAAACCCTCATGAAGGCGGGCGAGGAAATCATTAAGAGCCGTTCTTATGCTCAAAGATTCAATGAAAAGTTGAAAGAGGAAGGATTCCCATCCCTGGCAGGAGGAGGCACGCAAGCCCCCTTCGACACGCTGGGCGATTTCTTCCGTGGAACCAAGGGCCTTATGCTCGATATGTACAGGAGGCCTCAGTTGGTCGAGAAAGCCTGCGAAAAGTTATTGCCTTACATGCTGGAAATGGCCCTCGCTGGCGCGAAGAGATCTGGAAACACGAAGATTCTCATCCCTCTTCACAAAGGGCTTGACGGATTCATGTCTCTCGAACAATTCAAGCGTTTTTACTGGCCCACGTTCCGCGAACTCATGATCGGCATCATCAACGAGGGGCTCAATCCCTGCCCGTTCTGGGAGGGTGATTGTACCTCCCGGCTTGAGTTCATAAAAGATATTCCGCCAGCAAAGGCCTGCTACTCATTTGAGGCAACGGATATGACGAAGGCCAAAGATATCCTGGGAGATGGTATTTGCATAAAAGGCGGACTGCCCATCTCTGTCCTTGCTACAGGAACGCCTGAAGATGTGAAAGCCCACTGCAAGAAGCTTATCGATCATTGCGGAAGGGGAGGCGGTTTCATCATGGATGCTTCGACGGGCCTCGATGACGCTAAACCGGAGAACGTGAAGATGATGTTCGAATTTACAAAAGAATACAGTACTTACAGATAGAAAACATCCAATTTTGTGAGAACTCCGAAAGATTACGACGTCAACCGTCGTCGCGAAAAAAAGCAAAAGGAGAGTAAAATGAGAAAAGTTAGGAACACGATTGGGCTTCTTATGGCTGTCTGCCTCATAAGCGTTATTTTACCCTGCTTTGCGGCGGCCCAGCAGCAAAAGGTCATCGAACTAACCTACGGCACACCGTACGGTGTGGACCATCCTTTCAGTGTGGTGGACAGAAAATGGATGGCAAAGGTTGAAAAAGAGACCAATGGACGAGTGAAATTCAAACCCTATTGGGGCGGAGCGGTTATCGGCGGCAGGGATGCGGTTGAAGAGCTCACCCAGGGAGCCATTGACATGGCCTTTATCAACCCATCTACGTCCAAGAGCGGCTTTCAGATTCTTAGAGCAAGCTATCTCTTTTTCTATGGTGTGACAAACTTGGACGTGGGCGCCAAGATATGGAAAGAGATGCTCGCCAAATTTCCCGAGATTGAGCAAGAGTATAAAGACATGAAAGTGCTCTGTTGGGGTGGATCACTAAATCAGCTTATTACCAGAAAACCTGTCCGAAAGATAGACGACCTGAAGGGCATGAGGATCAAAGTCGTGGGGGACATTTCGAACGCGCTCAAGGAGCTGGGCGTAGAGGGTATTTCTATATCGAATGCCGAAATCTATGTGGGTTTGCAGAAGGGCATCTTTGACGGACTGATAGGTCCGACTGAAGGACTTGAGTCCTTGAAACTCGCCGATGTGGCAAAATATGTCACCATGATCAACTGGTACCGTACGCACGGAGGCATGAGGATGATGAATCTCAAGAAGTTCAACAGCCTGCCTCCCGACATCAGGAAAGTTTTCGAGAACAATATAGAGTACTATAGCCGGGAGACTGATGCGTATTTTACGTGGATGAACAGTCCACAGTCCATGGATGTAGCAAGAAAGCTCGGAGTTGAATTCATAACGCTCTCAAAGGAAGACATGGCTAAATTCTATGCGCCGATCAAGCCCATGGCCCTGAAAGAAGCCCAGGACCTTGACCTCAAAGGTCTTCCGGGCACTAAGATCTATAACGAAGCGCAGCGTCTCATAGCGCAATACAACGCTGCAAAATAGCGCAACCGTAAGCAACAACTTCTCTCAAAGAGAGGGGGAACTTACCTTTTCAGTCCCCCTCTCCCTCCACCTCAGAGCCTGCATCGAAATAGCGAAGACGGCATCCATCTGCACATTATTTGATTTGGTACAAACGGCAAGCCGTCTTGTCAATACTGTCATGCGCCACGTTTCTACTCCAATTTCCCTTTACTTCAATGGATCTCAACAGGTTGAGAACCTATTTTTTCGTCCCGAAGGCTTAAGCAAGGATACAGTGATATTTCACGGTAAATAACAATATTTCATTATTTACGCGATTTATTATGTTGACATGGCGCTGCTATTTTGATAACAAAGTGTGGTTACAGGACTCTTACGAGTACCCGCATGCAGAACGAACAGATTTCCTTGAGCCAGCAATCTCCCGAAGAAGACTTTTTGCTATCCATAGCTTCAATGTTTAAGGGTGAGTTCTCCTTGGACTGGATCGAAGAACTCACAGGGATGAAGGCGTCAAAGATACTCGATATGCTCGAGCGAGAGGTCCAGGGCGGACTGCTCGTCAGAATCAGGCCTGCCGTGTACGCTTTCAGAAACAGCGAAAGGCGTCTGGAACAATACAGCCGTCTCTCTACCGAAGAAAAAGAACGGTATCACCGTCAGATGGCAGCGATCTTCATCCGGGATCTTCACGACGACGACGCAAAAGCACTCGAGATTGCCGAACACCTTGCCTGTATTCCGAACGATGCGACCGAATGCCAGTGGATTATCAGAGCGGGAGAGATCTACGCTCAATCCCTTCGTTCGAATGAAGCTATGTCCTGTTTCACTCATGTGCTCGCACAGCTTGCCGACAAAGGGGGGGCAAACGAAGATTGGCTCTTTATCAAGGCCGCAATAGGGTATTCCAATGTGTATGGCGGCAGAACCAATATGGAACAATGCGTCGCCTTCCTGAAGGAAGCCAGGGAGCGGGTAAAATCGTTGGACAAACCGGCGTATGAAATACTTTTGGAGATGCACGTTGCAAAATATGAAAGGCTGACGTCCCACCTGAACGAAGCAGCCCAGCGTTTCGAACAAGCCATATCCCGGATCAAACATGCAGACGACCCGGAACTGGCAGCCCCTATCACCATGTTTCGCATCTATTTTCTTTTCTGGCAGGGCCAATTCCGGGAGGTCATCAAAGTTTATGAGAAATCCGTGCCCGACGTCGAAAAGTACCCGATAGGTCATTTCCCCATTGTCGCCGGCATGATGGTAGGCCACTGCTATGCCATGGTGGGCCAGACTACGCAGGGGCTCGGATTGCTCGACACGATTCGTGACCATTGCTTTCAGAAAGATAACCGTTATCTTGCAGCGCACGCCGACTCTTCCATTTCCATGGTGATGCTGCTCATAAACCGGGCTGAAGACGCCCTCCGATACATGAAGCTTGCCTTAAAAGAAGCGCAGGAGAGCGATAACACCTGGATTGAAAACCTCGTGACTCTTGAATTGGCGGTTGCTTATCGGCATATGGGTAACCACAGGGAATGCCTGCAGCATCTTCGAAAGTTCTTGAGGAACAGTTCGGTCCGGAAATCAAACCTTTTGCTCTACCCATATCTTATGGAGCTCGGCTGGGCTATGGAATGCGGGGAGCTGCCGAGAGTGCCCGGCGTATCGCTTGATCAGGAAATAGAACGGATGCTAAGCGTAAAGAATATATTTATGCGTGGCATCGCGTACCGGTATAAGGCGCTTCTCCAGAAATCCAAGGGATTAACGAGCCAGGAGATTGTCAATCTCTTTAATCAATCGGCCAAGTGCCTCCGCGAATCGGGCAACCAGATTGAACTGGCCAAAACATACTTTGAGTTGACCCGTTATTATTTGTCCATGGCAAACGACAAGAAGGCCAGGGCCGCCGTACAGCTCGCTTCAGAGATATTTTCCTCCACCAACGCCGATTGTATTCCCGATGATCTACGGGCGCTGGTACAGGGTCAAAATTACGAAAGGACTATTCTTACGGAGATCGTGAGCCTGACCCAAGAGGTCGGTGCGAGACACGGCGGAGGTAAGCTGCTCCAAAACATCGTTGCAACGGTAAACCGCATAACAGGGGCAGAGCGCGGTGCCCTGTTGCTTCTCGAGGAACAGAGGGAGGAACAGAAAAACGGCCCCATTTTGCGCCTTCGAGCCTCAAAAAACCTTACCATGGAACAGATATACGATCCAGCTTTTGCATCCTCAAGAAAGATGATTGAGAGGGTGATAACCTCAGGCACAGGTTCTATTTTTGAAACAGACGATGCTGATGGAGACCCCCTTTCCAAACAGTCAAACCCTCTTGTGCGGTCGAGTATCTGTGTGCCTCTCTTATTGGAAAAAAGGGTTATCGGAGTTCTTTATCATGAGAACCGGCTTCTCGGGAACGTCTTCAGAAACCAGGATCTAAATCTTCTCACCTTTTTCGCCGCCTTAGCGACCCTCTATCTTTACGGGGAAAGGGCCCATCAGGATCTGGACAAGATCCTGAGGAAAGAGAGACAGGAGAACTTTGCGGGACAAAAGGAATCGGTACTACCAGGCTACCACGAGAGTATTGTAGGAACAAGCCCTGCAATCCGGCATATTCTTGTGCAGGCGAACCACGTTGCAAAGAGTGACGCGGCGGTGCTGATACTGGGTGAAACAGGTGTGGGCAAGAATTTGCTTGCCGAAGCCGTTCATCGTCAGAGTTCCCGGGCCAATGGGCCTTTTGTTACTGTCCAATGCAGCGCGCTGACAGAGAGCCTTATTACGAGTGAACTTTTCGGCCACGAGAGAGGGGCTTTCACCGGAGCGACCAACCGGTATGTGGGGCGGATCGAAATGGCTGATAAGGGAACCCTGTTCATGGATGAGATCGGCGATCTATCGCTCGAAGTACAGGCACGGCTCCTCCGCGTCCTTCAAAGCAAAGAGTTCGAAAGAGTGGGAGGAGGAAAGGATGTACTTGTGTCCGACTTCAGACTCATCGCAGCAAGCAACCGGGACCTTCTTCAGGAGATCAAGGCAGGAAGGTTCCGCGAAGACCTTTATTACAGAATAAACGTATTCCCTCTCACCATACCGCCTTTACGGGAGAGAAGAGAAGATATTCCATTGCTTGTCCGTCATTTCCTCAAAGTCCATAACGCGAGCCTGGGCACGAATGTGCTCAATGTGAAGCAGGAAGTAATGGGGACCCTGATTCGCCATGACTGGCCGGGTAACGTGCGCGAACTGGAAAATGTCGTCCAGAGAGGTATCATATCGAGCACAGGATCCGATTTTCGGCTACCCCCCTTTGAGAACGCACCCACATTAGACGGGAAGAACGGCAACGCCAAAACCCTCAAAGAAAAGGAACGGGAGCATATCCTTGGTGCCCTTAGGGAAACCAGATGGAAGGTCTACGGACCCGGTGGAGCAGCTGAATTGCTCGACATAAACGCTTCAACATTGATATACCGCATGAAAAAACTCGACATCGTTAAGCCGGCAATATACAACAAACGTTCCGCCTAGATGGAGATAGGCCCTCGCCTAACAATCCGTAAGGCAATAAAGCCATAACCTACCATCAAATATGGTGATTAATTACGGTATTTAGGGATTTTCTACCAAAAGAACCTGGAACAAAACGCACCAAGAAGTCACTGGCCGCCCCACGTGAATCCCGCCTAAATCCTGAATCATAGAAGGTCTTGACCCCGAAACAACGGTTTTTCCGCATTATCTCAAGGCCACCGCTTGAGTGGTATCGTTTTTGCTTCTTTTAATAAAAAAGCAGCCTGAGAAAGAATGAGAAAGAAAAGGATTAACAAAAAAACCTGGAGGCAAACTATGGCAAAGAAAGAGAATTGCGAGTATTGCGGCAGGCCTATCAAGGGTGATCCGGAAATCAAAATCCTCAGAGGCAAAGAGCACGTTTATTGTTCGGATTTTTGTTTCAAATTGGATTTTTACGACGCGCCCAGACTCACCTACGAAAGGTTGCAAAACATGTACAACCTTCGATGCGTCAGCTTGAAACTCGATTGATCTCCATTAAAGAAAAAGGATAAGGAGGACACCATGGCGGCAACACTCGAACAATTATCAGACGGCGTCATCGAAACAGACTTCCTGATCATCGGTGGCGGCCTGGTAGGAAGCCTGGCTGCTATCCGGGCCAGGAAAAACAGCAAAGATTTGGATATTACCGTGATTGACAAAGCCACGATGGAATATAGCGGTGATGGAGTGGGACTCGATAATTTTAACCAGATTCCGCTTCATAAGGAGGATATGGGGAAAAAGGAAGCCAGCACAAATGATGTAAAGAAGGGAGCAATGGGGACCGAGCGGTACAAAGGTCTCAAGCAAGCCAAGCTGGCCGAGAAACAAGCGAAGAACACCTACGTGTCGGTGCCCCTCCTCGAAGAGATCGGCGTCAAGCTCCGCGAAGACGATGGTTCGCTTAAGGTGCTTCAGGGATACAGAAAAGGAACCGTATGGGGCCGCATCGAATATGACGAGCATGGAAAACCGTATGAACCTCTATTCGGGACTCTGTCGAGAGGCTCCGATCTTAAGATGAGACTGGGAACTGCGGTCCGCAAGGCGGGAGTGAGGATCCTCGATAGAACGATGGTGACGAGTATCGTAACGAACGACGGCAAAGCCATCGGAGCAACGGCTATCAACGTAAGAACCGGCAAGTTTCTCGTGTTCAAGGCCAAGACGCTCCTTCTGGCAACCGGAATGGCAGCAAGGCTCTATCCCTATCCATGGGCCCCCTACCCTAATAACCTCTTCTACACCCTGACGGCCCCAATGAACCACGGAGGAGGACATATATGTGCGTTAGACGCAGGTGCAAAACTCTGGAATATGGAGATCAATATCGTCTACAACGTATCCAAAGGAATAAACCACTCCAGCGGTGGCGGAGCCTGCAACTGGTATTTCAAGATGTACAACTCCAAAGGGGAGTATCTTGAGGATAAGTACCCCGACAGCAATGTCACCAAAATGGGCGGCATGATCCCCGGGGTAAATTTCCTCTTTTCACCCAACGTCCGGAACTCGGAGTATGCGAATGATGTTATTCTATCCGCAAAGAATGTAGCCACCGATGATGATGTAGCCGCGGTCTATTTTACGGCCGCAACAGAACCGACGAGGGCGCTCAAGTTCCACAAACTCGCCGGCGGTCTCACGAACGAACGGCCCGCCGAATGCGTGCCCGTACTGGTCGGTATAGGTATGCAGGCGAGCGGTGGTGTTTTCCGTGAAAACGAATACGCAGAGACCGGGGTAAAGAACCTGTTTGCAGGTGGAACCGTTTCTGGCGGCGGCTCGGCCGGTTCACACGGATTCACCTGGGCATGTCTGATCGCGGATCATGTCACGGAACTGGTGAAATGTGAAAAGCTGGAATCGTTTGGCCCGGAACAGTTACGGCAGGTGGAGTTGACGAGAAAGGCGGTCCTGTCCCCGCTGTCACAGCGATCTGAATACCGAGTGAATCCATTAGAGCTTGAAGACTATGTCAGAAATGTAAACTACAACTACGTGGGCATCAAAAGGGTTAAAGCAAAAATGGATCGCGCTATTGAATTGCTGAGATTCGCGTACCAGGGCGCAGTACCCTTGCTGTACGCGGGCAATCCGCACGAGCTAATGCGGGCTCTGGAGGTGAAAGACATCATACAAATATCAGAGCTGCATGCACAATTTGCTCTGAGGCGGACTGAAAGCCGTATGGTACCGGCCCATTACCGCGACGACTATCCGGAAATGGATCCCGCGTGGGACGACATGGTGGTCACGGCACAAAAGATAGCCGGTGAAATCAAGTACGATCGCGAAAGACTGAATAAAGAATAAAAGGGATGATCTGAAAGGAGGAAATACATGTACAAGACTGATGTCAATTATGGCCCAAGGATCGATTACGAACACTGCAACAGATGCGGTGTATGTTATCAACACTGTCCTATGGATATCTTCGGCTGGGATGAAGAAAAGCAATTGCCGGTCGTCGCCTATCCGGCTGAATGTTCCTTCTGCTGTTTTTGCGAGGTAATGTGCTCACAGGTAGCGATAGACGTACACCTCCCGCTTCACCATATGCTCGACTTCGGACTCGCCCCTACGGACCTGAAAAAGGAATACAAGGTGCTGGACGAGGACAGATGAGAGAGGCTTGGTCATATATCTGCCCGGCGGTGAAGTAGGGAAATCATTCCGGAGCCAGGGCCATTTGAAATCGAGGACCTCATGAACAATGACATTCAATCCAAAGGAACAATAGTGACAGGGGTGATAGGAGACGATGTCCATATCGTCGGCATAAGAATACTCGAGTATGCCCTGGGTAAAGCGGGATTCAAGGTCGTACCCCTGGGGTCTCAGGTATCGCAGACAGAGTTTGTTGAGGGTGCTATTGAAACAAATGCGGATGCAATCCTGATTTCTTCTCTCAGCGGCCACGCTGAAGCGCTTATACCCGGCCTGAGAGAGAAGTGCGTTGAGGCGGGACTCAACAAGGTCCTTCTGTATTTGGGCGGCTACCTACTCGTCGGCGAGGCGGCATGGACAGAGGCAGAAAAGAAGTTTGTGGATATGGGTATAGATCGAGTATATCCGCCCGGCACCATGCCTACAAAGGCCATCGCTGATCTTGAAGCGGATATTACAGCCAGAAGGAGCCGGTAATGGAAATCAGGAATAGAAAGCTGACCGATGAAGAATTCTTCAAAGAAAGAGAGGAGGTTCTCACACAGTGGCCCACGGGAAAAGATGTGGACCTTGATGAGGCGATCGCCTTTCACAGCAGTCTGCTTCCGGAGAAGAATTGGGTCTATAAAATGCGCTACGCCAGGGAGCATGGTGAGACGTACGCCATCACAGGCATGGGCAAGGCAACCATTGAGGAACAAATCGAACTCCTTACCTATGTGGAGCAGGAAGGACTTGCGGATATTCTCGGAACGTCGGTAGACAGTTTCTCGAGACAGCTGGATTTTACGGAAGCTGGTCGAAGGCTTGAAGAGAGCGTAAAGAGGGGAAAATCCGTCCTCAATGGTTTACCTCTCGTGAACCACGGGGTTTCGGGGTTCAGAAAAGTCGTTTCGGCAGTGAAATCGCCCCTATCGATGCGCTATGGGGCCGCAGATCCCAGACTCATAGATGAAATCGGTTTTGCAGGCGGCCACACCGCAGGTGCTGTGGATGCGTTGATGGATTTCTGGCATCATAATGCGAGAGTGGCCCTTGAAACATCCCTCCTGACACACCGTTACAGCCAGAGGCTGATAGGCTATTACGAGGAACACGGGGTGCCCATCTGCGCGTCCTGCCAGGGGCTATACGGCGCGGGCATTACTCCGAGCTTACAGATCTCTGCCATTCTGGTCCAGCTATTGATGATGGCTGAACAGGGCGTGAAGAACGTCCGATGTCACTTTGCCGCTCACGGCAATTTGGCGCAGGATGTGGCGACGGCCAGAACATTGCGGGAACTCTCTCGCGAATATCTGGATAAGTTCGGCTACAAAGGAATAGATGTCTTTGCTTCGGTGAGCTTTTCGCTTGTTCAGTATCCGTTGGAAGCCGGCTCTTCTTTTGCGGTCATATTTATGAACACCCTTATGGCTAAATTGTGCGAAGCGCAGGCAAACGACATCAGGACGGTTGCTGAGGCCAAAGGAATCCCAACAAAAGAAGACACCGCGTATTCTTTCCGCACGGCCAAGGCTATGGAGAATTTTCTCCAGAGTCAGAAGATAGAAGTAGACAGTGCCGCCCTTCGAATCGAAACTGAAGCGGTAAAGAGGGAGGCGAGATGTATCGTCGATAAAGTCCTTGAAATGGGAGAAGGAGACGTGATGATTGGTACGATAGCGGCGATAAAAAAGGGAATCCTTGACAATCCCTTCGCCACTAATTCCGCGAGCCCCTGCAAAGTCATGTCAATAAAGGACGCTCAGGGGGCGGTACGATACTTTGACACGGGAAATCTTCCCTTCACTCCGGAGATCATCAGGTTTCACAAGGAGAAGATTGCAGAAAGAGAAAGAATCAAGAACAAGAAGCTGGATTATGAAACGCTTGTCAATGACCTCATGGCGGTGAGCAAGGGTTTCCTGGTTGAGTGATCCTGCGCGATTATAGATCTACACCTCCATAAATTCTCCTGCACGGGCTCCTGATATTCGCAGGCGCCTGTCATTCGGTTGACAAGGGATTGATGATCAGAATGACTGTTGCGAGCTATGCGGCGTAAACGGTCATGCACGCTAAGGCGTACTCTCCTGGCGGAGTCTACGGTAAGGTCTATCCGGCCCCGCTCACGGATCGGCATTCTCAAGCATCACACCTAATTAATGCGCCGGGTCTTGCAGCATTCAAGAGATGTCACCTTCGCACGTCCACGCCGGTCAGCCCTTCGTGTCTAAGCTTGTATGTTCCGTGCAGTAAAAGAAAAGGACCTGCAAAATGCGCAGGTCCTTAATGTTGTTTGGTTGCGGGGACCGGATTTGAACCAGTGACCTTCGGGTTATGAGCCCGACGAGCTACCTGACTGCTCCACCCCGCTATTGGTTCGCATATCTTAAGGGAAACGGAGCGCAAAGTCAACATTAAATAAAGGGCGGGAAATCACTCGTGTGCGCAAACGTCATGAGGGAGATTGAGAATAGTATTTCAAAACCAAATTTATTCTCTTTCACTCACCGGATGGGGGAATGAGCTACCGTCAGAGGCGCCGTAGCGGAAGATCAAGGCAGCGTGATCTTTCCGAGAATAACGTTATGCGCCGCGCCGGTAGCGCGCGGAATGTTTCCCGGCCTGCGCTTAAGCGTTTCGTAACCGAGGATCGCAAAACTTACCGCCTCTTTTGCCTCTATGGGAATACCGTAATCAGCCACACTTCTCACGGAAACCCCGCGGAATAACTCTTCCAGAAGCATCATGAGAAATCGGTTCTTCACGCCGCCCCCGGTCACAATGATTTCATCCGGCGTAAAAGGTCTGATCGCGCGAAATATGCTGACGGCAGTCAAATGCGTGAGAGTACAGAGTATGTCTTTCGATTCTACGGTTCCATTTTTCTTCACAAGATCTCGCACGTACTCCGTTCCAAAAGTTTCTCTGCCGGTAGATTTGGGAGGAGCTTTCCGGAAGAAGGGGTGCGATAAGAGAGTCGCGAGAAGCTTCTTACTTAGCGTGCCGGACCTTGCAAAAGAGCCGTTTCTATCGTAGGGATATGTGCCCAGGCCAAAGAGTCTCACCGTCTCATCTATGAGGGCATTGCCGGGTCCGGTGTCGAAGGCAACGGTCTCGTCGCGTCCTTCGGACACGATGGTAACGTTAGCCATACCCCCGATATTCAACACGGCCCGTTTCCGTCCTTCCCTTCTAAAGAGCAGGTAGTCCGCGAGCGGCACGAGCGGTGCGCCCTGTCCGCCCGCTGCTATATCGCGTGCCCTGAAATCGGAAATAGTCAATATACCTGTTCGTTCTGCAATGACCGCCGCTTCACCGATTTGCAGGGTTGAACCGCCTCTTCGAGGGGCCGGCGGTATGTGGTATATGGTCTGTCCGTGGGAGGCGATCGCGTCAATCTCGCTTGAGGGCAGGCCCGCTTGCTTTAGGAGCGTCAGGGCCGCACGGGCAAAAACCTCTCCCAACACATAATTCAACCTGCATATACGTTCGGTATTGCCGTCAAATGCTTGCGCAATCTCCATTCTGAGATCTTTTCTATATGGGAGGTGAGTATGGCTTACAACGCGAATACGTAAATCGTGTGGGTCTGATCCCGTCTCAGGGTAAACTTCGACGAGCGCCGCGTCCGCACCATCATGAGACGTTCCGGACATGATCCCGATAATCTTGACTCTCTTTCTCTTACCCACCTGCGCCAAACCTGCTGGAAAGGCTGAAATTGTATGTCGGCAGGATCGATCCCTTGAAGAACAAGATAAAGAAAAGCAGGCCTATAACCGCTCCGAAAATCATGTGCCATTTCTTCAGGCGATCAAAATTGAGGATGAACTGGACTATTATCACGCCGCCGAAAGCGAGACAGAAATGGCAGAACGTCCAGTATCTCACCTGGAATCCGATGAGATAGAATTCGATACCGAGCGCCGCTGACGCAAGGAGCAACGCGGGCAGCGACCATCGGAAAAGATTGACAACCATGAAGGCTACCATGTACGAGGCGCCGATGTACTTGAGGTCTATGTTGAAGACCGATCCTCTCAAATATGAACAGGTACCGCTACAAAGATTGTAGAATATCACCACTCCGATGCCAATGAATGAAAGGGCTATGTTCAAGACTCGTTTAGTTGTGTCCTTCATCACGTAAGGCACGCCTCAAAAAAAGATTTGCCATAGTATACATCATGGCCCATTGCTCTTCAATGGGGGATTATGCGCGTGGGCGTCAGTGAAGCCGTTTAAGGGGCCTACGAAACGAGGAACCTTATGATATGAGCGAGAACGGTCTCAATCAAAATGATCGGCCTATTTAATGCGCCTATCAGGAGCAGGCCGATGAGGATAAACATGCCGTACGGTTCAATCTGCTGGAGCGTGTACTGGAACCGTCTCGTGGAAAAACCCATGAGGATTTTTGAGCCGTCAAGGGGTGGTATGGGAATGAGATTGAAAGAAGCAAGCATAATATTGATGCGCCCCATGTTGCTTAATCCTTCGAAGAGGTAGGGAGGTGCAAACTGCATGGCAAAGAAAGAGAAGAACGCCAGGATCAGGTTAGCCGTGATCCCTGCGGCCGAAACAAGGATAAGCCCCAACCTCTGCGGACGGAGATTGGCAAAGTTGACAGGCACCGGTTTAGCCCACCCGAAGCCGACAAGGAAGAGGGCCACGGTTCCTATGGGATCAAGATGCCGGCGCGGGTCAAGGCTCAATCGGCCAAGCCACTTTGCCGTGGGATCCCCCATTTTATAGGCAACCAAACCATGCGCCAGTTCATGGAAAATGATCGAGTAGAGAAGAGGGATAGCAAAGAGCACAAACGAGAGAGGGTCAGTGAAGAGTGATTGTATGAGGCCCATGAGGGATTCCGCTTAAATATCACACAAGTTTTGCTTAATTGCAATCTAAAACCACCGATAATCATCTATAAGTGCTATTTTTTGCTTTACAATATTACGATTGACAAAAACGTATGACCATGTTAAAAGGTAGAATTCATGAAGAAATCGAGTCTTTTCAGCGACGCAACGGTGATAGGACATGAGGCCTCCCAGTCCTGAAGAAGAAAATAGTGCGATACCCCCTCCAGAGGATCAGTGGCCCGATTTCAGGGTCGCGGAAGCCTTTGGCGTAGGAAGCGCGATTCGTTTTCGGAATTTTGTTATCCGGCACCTTGAGCTGGCTTTCGTACTGCTCATTGCTATTCTCGTTATAGCGGTTTTCTTTATACTTCCGTTCAAGTTTGCTTTTCTGAATCTCTTTTACCTCCCGGTGCTGCTTGCCGCGTACATCCTTGGAAAGCGAAAGGCCCTGTACGCATGTTTAAACATCATTCTCGTGGTGGTCGTCTCCGCTTTTATCAGGCCCGAATGGTTCGAGGTAGGCGGAAATGTTTTCAGCACCTTATTCATGATAATTATCTGGGGAGGATTTCTTGCACTCACGAGTGTCGGCATCGGATCGCTCCAGGAGAGACTCTCCAAAGGATTTGAGGAAACACGCCGCTTATATGAGGAGTTGAAAAGAAGCCGTGTTACCGAAGAGATGAAGGAGAAGGTCGAAAGAACCCTCTATGCCACCATGGATCCTGTTGTCGCAAAGCTCGCAACCGAAGGTAAACTCCGCATTGAGAAACGGGAGATCAGTATCATGTTCTGTGACCTCACGGAATTCACCACCTACTCCGACCAGAATCCTCCCGATATCGTACTCGACGAATTGAACAGATTCATCGGACACATCGAACCTGTAGTGGAATTGTTTCGTGGGCACATAGACAAGTATATGGGTGACGGGGTCATGGTCGAGTTCGGAGCGCCCATCGATTACGCTCAACACGCCCTGATGGCCGTTCTCGCAGGTCTGAAGATGCAGGAGAAGATGAAGGAGATAGGGCTCCCCTGGCGCTTAAGAATCGGTGTGGCAACGGGCTACACTATTGTGGGCATGATGGGGGTACACCGCCAGGCATACAGCGCAATAGGAGACCGCGTCAATGTAGCAAAACGTTTGGAAGAGATATGTCAACCCGAAAGGATCTATGTTGACGAGTTTACCTGCAAGCAAGTAGAACCTTTTGTTAATTTCGTGAAGTTGAGAAATATGGGTTATAGCCGGCAGGTTGATAAAACGTTGCTCGAACAACTGCGGGTGCTTGAAGCGAGGCTTGCCGAAGAAGGCGAGAGCGCAGATCTCCTGTACCAGACCGGTAAGATTCATTTTGGGTTACATGATGCCACGGCAGCTATTTCATGCTTTGAGCAGGCGCTCAATCTTGATCCGGAATCCACCGAGATACGCCTCGCCTACGCCGATGCTAACCTCAAACGGGACGAATTCGAGAAATTTCAACTTAAAGGTAAGCTCCATAAGATACCGGTCTTTGAAGTTAAGTCCATCAGAAGCCGGTGGCACGATTCGTCCGTTATACCGCCGTCAATATCAAGCCGGTACGCCGATATCGAAGCAAGTATTAAAGCTCCCTTTGATCTTGTTCTGTCTGTGGAGTCGCTCGACGGGTCCGTAGGCAGGGGACTTCTCGTGGGGATGCTCTCCTACGCGATAGCCGATCAGATGCAGCTCAATGAAGAGCTGAAGAATACGATACTGCAGGCGGGATTCTTGCAGGACATAGGCAAGGAGGCGATACCTCACCACATATTGAACCGCCCTGCAAGTCTCACGGAACAGGAGATAAAATATGTGGAGAAGTATGTTATAGAAAGTGTAGCGTCGCTTAAGCGTCTCGGCTACGTGAACGAATCGCTTCTCGAGATCGTCAAGCACCACCACGAAGCGTGGAATGGCAATGGATACCCCGATGGCTTGAGGGGCGAAGAAATACCCGTGGGCGCACGCATTACCGCTGTGGCCGAGGCGTACGGGGCCATGACCTCGTGGCGTCCCTATCGAGGTGCCTGGGACGTCAAGCTGGCGCTCAACGAAATTCGTAAAACATCTGACAAGGGGTACTACGATCCTCGCGTTGTCGATGCCGCTTTTCAGGTTCTCAGATTCCAAACACCTTCAACGGAATCGTAGACTGATAATAAAGTCATAGAACAGCAATCCATTCCATTTTTCTCTCACTTTGGCACGATAAGCTCTGCCGGCGCTTTTTTGTAAGACAAGCCATAAAAGTGCGCAAAGCACAGGTTTATGGTTATAAATGGTTAGTCCATCTTCTTGCTTCATTATTACGCGAGAAGGTGATTTCTTCTTACTGAAATCGCACGCCTGCTGTCTTCCGTCGATATGCGACTTCTGCCTGTGGATTGGGTCCATCGCGAAGAATCGAGGATAAAAGAAAGAGTAGAATTTCGTATAGACTACGCGCCAAGCGCCCTTGCCGTCCAGAGTCTCGTCTCGTAATCGTGCTCAAATGCCGGCGAATTGGCTGTCAGGTATTCCAGAACTTCGTTTCCGGTGTTTCTGATACCATGCCGCTTGTTAGATGGTATATAGACTGCGTTCCCTGCAGAGACTTCTCTCGTCTCTTCCTCTACGGTCATGAGACCCTTTCCCCTTATGATGTAATAGCATTGTTCGGGGGCGTGGACGTGCAGAGGTTGCTCCGAGCCAACAGGAATTTCGGAAACCTGCAAAGACAGATCCTGTGCCGTTGAGTTTAGGGGGCTAATTAGCATCCATGAAGTAAGAATTGGCAATTCGCCGGTATTCCTCGAATTGCTTCTATCAAAAACTTCCATTGATCCCCCAAGTTATCTGTTCTGAAACTGTGTTCTGTGTCTGTCTCCTTAAACCATAACGCCTAAGCTCACGTTGCGAGTAAACGCCCTGCCCTATTCAACGGTCACGCTTTTTGCCAGGTTACGCGGCTGATCCACGTCCGTACCCAGGAGATTAGCGATATAGTAGGCCAAAAGCTGGAGAGGCACCACGTTGAGAATAGGCTGTAACTCGTAAATCGTATCAGGCAGCACAAAGTAAGAGTCAACCCGTCTTTGCATCTCGTGCTCCTCTTTGTCTGTGAGGAGAACGATGCGCCCTCTCCTTGCAATGACTTCTTCCATGTTACTGCATGTCTTTTTGTACGTTTGGTCCACAGGAGAAACGAAGACCACGGGCATTTGCTCGTCTATTAAAGCAATGGGACCATGCTTCATTTCGCCGGCCGCATAGGCCTCGGCATGGATATAAGAGATTTCTTTGAGCTTGAGCGCGCCTTCGAGCACTGTGGGAAAGTGTATGCCCCTTCCCAGATAAAGAAAATCTTTACACGCCATGTATTTCCGGGCAGCTTCTTCAATCATAGGGGCCATTTCGAGAATCGTCTGCATTTTGTGGGGAATTCTCTTCATCTCGTGGATGTGATTTCTCATATCCTCAACGTCGAGGACCCCCAGCCTTTTTCCTATGTAAAGCATGAGCATGAAGATGACCGAGATCTGCGTGGTGAAAGCCTTGGTGGAGGCCACACCGATCTCGGGGCCCGCATGCGTGAAGATAACGCTGTCCGCGTCACGGGCAAGGGTGCTGCCGAGCACATTGCATATGGACAAGGTATAGGCGCCTTTCTTCTTGGCTTCTTTCATGGCCGCAATCGTATCCGCAGTCTCCCCCGATTGCGACACCACAATCATGAGATCGTTTGATGAAACGATAGGGTCTCTGTATCTGAATTCCGAGGCGATATCAGTCTCAACAGGTATCTTAAGATTCGACTCGAAAATGTGCTTTCCTATCATACAGGCATGGTACGACGTTCCGCACGCCACCATCCATATCTTACCGATCTTCTTCACATCCGGCAATTTGATCTCTTCGAAATCAATCTCGCCCTTCTCTTCCTTAATTCTTCCGAGCAGCGTTTCAGAAATGGCGCGAGGCTGCTCAAAAATCTCCTTGAGCATAAAGTGTTTGTATCCGCCTTTCTCGGCCATCGCATCAGACCATTGCACCTGATGGATCTTCCTTTCAACCTTCTCTCCGTCCGTATTCATCAATCGCAAAGAGTTGTCTTTGATGACGGCCATGTCGTTGTCTTCGAGAAAGATAAATCTGTTTGTCCTATTGATAATGGCAGGCGCATCACTGGCAATAAAGTACTCCCCCACTCCCACGCCTATAATGAGCGGGCTCTCTTTTTTCGCGGCCACGAGGATTCTTTCTTTTTCCTTTAAAATACCCAGAGCGTATGAGCCTTTGAGGTCTTTGAGCGCGGCGCACACAGCATCAAGGAAAGCTTTTCCCTGGTCCATATGATGGATGATGAGATGGGGGATGACTTCAGTGTCCGTATCCGACAAGAACTTGTGCCCTTCCCTCTTGAGCTCCTTTTTGAGCTCTATATAATTCTCGATGATGCCGTTATGTACTACTACCACATCACCCGCCTTGTGTGGATGTGCATTCTTTTCCGAGGGGGTTCCATGGGTGGCCCATCGCGTGTGCGCGAGGCCGAGCTTACCTCTGAACGTGCCATCGCATACGGTCTTTTTCAGCTCTTCAACTTTCCCCTTCTTGCGCTCTACCTTGATGTTTCCCTTGTCCCAGATCGCGATACCGGCAGAATCGTATCCTCTGTACTCGAGTCTTTTTAAAGCTTCAATGAGTATATCGCACGCTTCTTTGCCGCCCTCGTATCCGACTATTCCGCACATTTCTTCTTCCTCCCGTATCCCGCGATATGTTTCTGTTGAACCCGCGTGATTGCAAGTGCCCCCTCCGGGACATTTTTTGTAACGGTTGTGCCTGCACCGATGACGGCGCCCTTTCCTATGGTGACAGGGGCGACGAGTTCCGTATTGCTCCCTACGAAGACTTCATCTTCGATCACGGTCTTGTGTTTCTTTACGCCGTCATAGTTGCATGTTATGGTTCCTGCGCCGATATTAACTTTCTTTCCGATCGTCGAATCGCCAATATAGGTGAGATGACTCGCCTTTGATCCCTCGCCGATCACGGAATTTTTCACTTCCACGAAGTTCCCTATTTTGGCCCCTTTCTCTACAACTGACTTCGGTCTTAAGCGTGAAAAAGGACCCGCCTTGGCGCCGGCTTTGAGTTCAACGCCCTCCATTACCACAAATCCTTCTATCTCGACATCGTCATGAATGATCGAATCACGGATAATCACATTCGGTCCCACCGTCACCCGGTTGCCGATCGCAGTTTTTCCCGTGATATAACAATTGGGGAATATCATCACATCTCTCCCGATTTGAACATCATCCTCAATATAGACATTACTGTCCGCGAATGACACTCCGTTCTTGAGATGCCTTTCGAGAATTCGCATCCTCACCGTCATGTTGGCTTCCAAAAGCTCCTTGCGGGAATTCGTTCCGAGCACCTCAGAGGCGCTCAGATGGCGGTAGGCCCTGACCACTTCTCCTTTGCTGGCCGCGACCCCGCAAATGTCGGTCAGATAATGCTCGCCTTTCTTATTATCGGCGCCAATCTCGCGCACATAAGCCATGCACTTACCGGGGATCAGGCATATCCCGGTATTTATCTCCTTGATCTTTCGCTCCTCAGGCGATGCGTCGATCTCCTCTCTGATGTGGAGAATCCTGTCGCCATCAGAAATAATTCGTCCATAGCCGCTCGGGTCAGATACGAGTGTGGTCATGAAGGTAATCTGTTTATCCTTCTCATAGAATGACACGAACTCTTTGAGCGTTGACGGTTCCATGAGAGGAACATCACCGTAGAGCACAAGCACGTCATTGCCCGTGAGAAACTCTTCCGACGAAAGGAGCGCGTGCGCCGTTCCCCTTTGTTCTTTCTGCACGGCGCAAACAACAGGTTTGCCTGCGAGATGCGCTTCGACCTCTTCTCTGCCGTAACCCGTTACAACGATTATTGTTGCCGGTTCCAGTTTGGATGCCGTGTCAACCACGTAATCAATCATAGACCTTCCCATGATCTCGTGCATTACCTTCGGCTTGCTCGATACCATCCTCTCGCCTTTTCCGGCAGCCAGTATCACAACATCAAGAGCTTTCATTGAGAATCTCCTTCTTCCCGAAGAATCGAGCGATAAGAATGCTCACTTCGTAGAGACCCCAGAGGGGTAGCGCCACGAGCACGAGCCCGGCCGCATCGGAGGAAACCACTATGGCAGTGACAATGAATATGGCCAATATGGCGTATCTTCGTTTGGTCGTGAGCATTCGGTAATGAATGATGCCTGCCTTTGAAAGATAGTAGACCACAAGGGGCAGTTCGAATATTATCCCGAATACCGTAAGCATCTTCAGCGTGATAGCCATATATCCCTTGAGGTCCGGCATGGGAACAATGAACTCGGCGGAGTATCCGACGAAAAACTTGTACACAAAGGGCAGCACCAGAAAGTAGCAGAACGAAAGCCCGAGGAGGAAACAAAAACTGCCCCAGACAATAAAGGGATAGACGTACCGTTTCTCCTTCTCATAGAGTCCCGGTGAAACAAATTTCCAGAACTCGTAGAGCACAACGGGTAAAGCCAGAAAGACAGCACTCACGATGGCTATTTTGAAGTAGGTTATGAACGCCTCGGTGATGCCGGTAAATATAAAGAAGCTTTTCGGGGGCATCACTTTAACGAACGGCTCCATGAGAAACGCAAAAATCTTTTCCTTAAATCGGTAGGTGATTACAAATGCGATCCCCACGGCAATGACACAGACAAGTATCCTGTCTCTCAGCTCTTTCAGGTGAGATAGAAAAGGCTGTTTTTCATCCGCCTCGATCTGCTTCGTCATAGACCATCAACTCCGGGACGCCGTCAGGCTTTCCTGGGTTGCCCCGCTGACGCGTCATCGGTTTTCTCGGTTCTCCCGGAGGCCTTTTCGGTTTCCTGATCCGGCACTTTCTTATCCACTCCTTGCTCAGTCTCGTGCTCGGCCGAATCCGTCCTGGCCAACTCTTGATCGAGCGTCTCCTTCACGTCATCGGCCATCCGCTTGAACTCATTAAGCGCCTTCCCGAGTGAGCGCGCGAGTTCCGGCAGTCTGGAAGGGCCAACCACAAGCAACGCCACAATCAGAATAACGATGAGTTCGGGAAAACCTATGCCAAACATAACGCATAAAGTACCATAAAATAAGGATTTATAAAAGACAATTGTTGCTCTACGGGGCCTACACTATGATCCACTTCTGCATTACTGTCAAGGGTAAGGGCGCACACCAGGAACCCTTCGGATGAAGACGGGTTGGTTTTTCCTTGACATGCTTCGTTTTCATCTGGTAGGTTTGTCACATTCGCATGCAAAAAGAAGAAATAAAAAAGATTTATAGCAGATACTCTCCGGTCTACGACGTTATTTTTTCCAGGGCATTCTCTCCGCGAATAAAGTGTGGACTCGAAAAGATCGGCATTAAGAACGGTCAGAGAATTCTTGAAGTCGGTGTGGGAACCGGCCTCTCTCTGTCGTTGTATCCCAATTCGTGCAACGTGGTCGGCATAGATATAACACGGAAGATGCTCGAAAAGGCGCAACAGAAAAAAGAGAAAATGGGGCTTACACACGTGGACCTCATCGAAATGGATGCGGAGAACCTGACCTTCGAAGACGATAGCTTTGACCACGCGGTCATTCCTTTCGTGATCAGCGTGGTGCCGAGCCCCGAAAGGATGATGGCGGAGGTCAAAAGAGTAACAAAGACAAATGGGAAAATTATCATCGTTAACCACTTCAGCAGTGGCAATGCCTTTTTCTTCACGATAGAGAAGATGCTGGCCCCTCTCTTCATACGACTCGGATGGAAGTCAGGACTCACCCTGGATCTTCTCTCAAATCACTGCAACCTGTGTATCGAGGAGGTAACGAGGAAGCATTCTCTGGACCTCTGGTGGGTTGTTCACGTCACAAATAAGAAAGACACATGAAGATTTCCGGAATCCAATTCGCCTGTTCAGACGACAAAGAAAAGAATGTTGAAAAGGCATTGAAGATGTTGAGCGTCGCATTTTCCCAGGGCGCCAAGATCATCTGCTTTCAGGAATTGTTCAACCTCCCCTGGTTTCCGAAAGATCGTAACGCTCAAGTTTTTCAGATGGCTGAAGGTATCGACGGAGAGACGGTAACCATCTTCAGAAACAAAATCAAGGGGACCGATGCGGTACTTATCCTGCCCATGTTTGAAAAAGCAGATGGAAAGTATTTCAGCACCTCCGTGATCCTCCAGGCAGGGGAAGTGCTTGGGTGCTACAGAAAGATTCACGTAACGGACATTCCTCTCTGGGAAGAAAAATTTTATTTCTCTCCCGGGGACAGCGGCTTCCCTGTGTTTGAGACCCTGCACGGCAAGATCGGCATTCAGGCATCATGGGATAATTTCTATTTCGAAGGTACACGAATCTTGAGAATGAAAGGGGCCGACATCGTATTTGCGCCCACTTCCTGCGCGTTCAAATCACAACACATCTGGCAGACCGTGATTTCCGGCAATGCAATTTCGAACGGTGTGTACATCATGAGGGTGAACAGGGGCGGAAGCGAGGAACTCCAGGATTTCTACGGCATGAGCTTCTGTGTGGATGCGGAAGGCGAACTCATAGGAGGTCCCACCGGAAGAGCTGACAGCATTCTTCTTGCCGATATCAACTTTGAACAGTTGCATCGCGTCAGAAGAGAGTGGCCCATCCTAAAGGAAAGGAAACCTCAATTCTATAAGGAGATCCTGAGAGAAGACTGATGGTCCAGGAAAAGACCATATGCGTGGTATGCGCCTGGAGGCAGGACTGTCGCAAGAAGTTTCTCAGAGCCCAAGATGCCTCTCTGAAGTGCCCCGATTTCACAAAAGACGTTTCTATCAAAGAGGGAGTAGAACCTGATGTTGAGAAAGAAGATAGCACAGATCATCGTTGATGCCTGTGACGACTGCAGAAAACATGGTCTTGCGCTTGGACAGGACAGTATCGATCCTTTCGTCGAGATTCCGAGAGACTTGACGTTTGGCGACTATTCGACAAACATCGCATTCGTGCTGGCCCCTGTTCTCAAACAGAAACCTGAGCAGATCGCGCGCCTCCTTATCGATCACATAAAGCCCGGCTTGATCTGTGAGAAGGTGGAGATAGCAGGAAAGGGTTTTATCAATTTCTACGTCAAGGACCCTGTCTGGCTAGCGCTCTTAAAGGATATTTATGAGAAGGGGATAGCCGCGCTTTATCCTAACGTGGGCCACGGAAACAAAGTCCTCATTGAATTTGTGAGCGCCAATCCTACCGGACCACTTCATATCGGTCACGGACGCGGCGCCGTCGTCGGTGATGTCCTTGCCAATATATTGAGGACCGCGGGATATGATGTGGCCAAAGAGTACTACATAAACGATGCGGGAAAACAGATAAAGACGCTCGGGGAATCGACCTATCTGAGATGGCGCGAACTTGAGGGGGAAAGCGTATCCTATCCAAAGGAGTGCTATCAGGGAGACTACGTAAAAGACCTGGCTCGCGAATTGATCGAAACCAAGGCCCAGATACCGGCTGAAAAAGATAGAGCTGTTGAGTTCATGTCAAAGTTTTCGAGCGCAGAGATACTGACGGGGATCAAAAATGACCTCAAGGACTTCGGCGTTCTCTTCGATAATTACTACGAAGAAAGCACGCTCTTCGATAAAGGCATCGTCGATGACACGCTCAGTTACCTGAAAGATAAGGGCTACGCATACGAGAAAGACGGCGCCCTATGGTTTAAAACGAGCCTGTTTGAAAAAGATGAAGACAGGGTGCTCATCAAGTCGGACGGGGAGAAAACGTATTTTACATCCGACATAGCCTACCACCGCGACAAGCTCAACAGGTCTTTCGACATGCTTGTGGATATCTGGGGATCGGACCATCATGGATACATTCCCAGGCTTAAAGCTTCGATTGAGGCCTTAGGCAAAGACAAAGAAGCGCTCAAGGTGCTCCTTATCCAGTTCGTAACACTTTTGAAGGATGGGAAACCGGTAGGTATGTCAACACGATCCGGCGAATTCACCACGCTCGCCGAAGTGGTCAAGGATGTGGGCAAGGATGCCGCGAGGTTCTTCTTTCTGACGAGAAAATGCGACGCCCACCTCGAGTTTGATCTCGATCTTGCGAAAAAGACCACCAACGAAAATCCTGTCTACTATGTTCAGTACGCCCATGCACGCATCGAGAGCATTTTTCGGAATGCCGAGGATCAGGGCATCGGGAAAGACGCCCTGAGCAACGCCGATATAAGTCGTCTCACTTTAAGTGACGAAATAAACCTCGTGAAAGGCATACTCCATTTTCACAACGTGATAGATGGGAGTGCAAGAAGCCTGGAGCCCCATCGTGTTACCTTCTTTCTTATGGACCTTGTGGGTAAGTTCCATAGTTATTATAATAAGACGAGGGTCCTAGGCAACGCCGTCGAGATCACGGTGGCCAGACTGTGGTTGCTCTATATGCTGAAAGAGGTTATCCGGGAGGGCCTCACGATCCTCGGGGTATCGGCTCCGGAAAAGATGTAGTTCAGCCGCTTTCACGAAAAAGACCAAGAAGAAGAGGAACGGAAATGCAAAAGACAAAGAGCACGACGAGAGAATGGATCGAGTCGCTACTTATCGCGGCGCTGATTGCACTATTTGTAAGAAGCTTCATTATTCAGGCGTATAAGATCCCCTCGGGATCAATGGAGCCGACCCTTCTTGTGGGCGATCATTTGCTGGTAAACCGGTTAAGCTATGTGGTGAAGGTACCGTACTTCGATAACGTTTTGTTTACGCTCGGCCAGCCCAAACGCGGTGATGTGATCGTCTTCCGGTATCCCGAGAATACAAACATAGATTTCATCAAGAGGGTGATAGCAACGGAGGGCGAGACTGTAGAGGTGAGGGATAAGGTCGTATACATCAACGGACAGAAGATGTCTGACCCGTGGGGACATTTTCGCGATACTCCGCCTATTCCGCGGGAGTTCGCGCCGAAAGACAATTATGGTCCCTACAGGGTACCCAAGGATGCCTACTTTGCAATGGGCGACAACCGCGACAACAGCGCAGACAGCCGATTCTGGGGGCCCGTGAGAAAAGAGAACCTTGTCGGCAGGGCCCTTGTCATCTACTTTTCCTGGAATAGTGACACTAAGGATCCTTTTGAGTACATCCGCTGGTCGAGATTCGGGCGGTTGATCAGGTGACGGATGGATATTCAGGGCTGTTCCATGATAACATGTTCGCCGATGAGAAGAATCATTTTCTTATTGTTCATACTCATTGCGCCTCTGTCCCTCTATGGCAGCGATTATTCTGCGTCGATTACGGCCTACCTCGAGGGATATCGAAGCGAAGCAAAAGGGGATTTGGACGAGGCCCTGACGCATTACAAGGAGGCATTAAGGCTCAACCCGGAGTCCTCCGAGATTCGGACCGATATGGCCTTTCTCCATATAAAGAAGGGCGAACCGGATAAAGCAGAAGAGCTGCTTGAACAGGCACTTAAGCTTAATCCTTCTAATCGCAGCTCGCTCATGCTTCTCGCCGGGATCTATTCCTCGAAGGGCTTAACCTACAAAGCCAAGCCTCTTTATGAAAAATGCATCGAGCTCAACAAAGAAGATACGGAAGCATACATGTATCTCGGCGCCCTATACGCCTCAGAAAAAAAGTATGCCGATGCAGCGGGCATATATGAGAAGATACTTGCCTATGATGACGAGAATATCCTCGCGCTTTACTATGTGGGAAGGCTGAGCGCCGAATTGAAAGACAATGAGAAGGCCAAGAAGTACCTTCTCAAAGTGCTTGAGTTAAGACCAAATTTTGAGGCTGCCCTTCTTGATATGGGTGTGCTCTATGAAATCGAAGGCAATTATGACAAAGCCCTCGGGTACTACAGGAACCTTCTGGCTGTGGACCCGGCAAACAAGCAGGCCAGGTCACGGATTGCCGACATATTTATCAAACAGAAGGAGTACGATAAGGCGATTCACGCCTTTCAAGAACTCTCGGACATGGATCGGGAAAACGTGTCCATTCGCGTGAGGATCGGGCTTCTCTACCTGGAAGAAGAGCGATTCGATGACGCGATCAACGAGTTTTCTCTGATCCTTGCCGCGAAACCCGATAACAATCCCGTGCGCCTTTACCTGGCTATGTCCTGGAAGGAGAAAGGCGACCAAAAGAAGGCGCTCGAAGAATTCCTCAAAATTGACCCTAAATCGGAGGAATTTGTCACCGCTCTGAAGCAGGCAACCTTCATTTATATCAGATCGGGTTCGATAGACGAGGGCATCGCCACACTTCAGAGGTACTTGCCCGATTCCAGGCAAAAGAATGAAGTCTATATCCTTCTTTCCATGCTTTACGAAGAAAAGATGGATTATACCAAGGGTATAGAAGCACTGCAGGAAACTCTTAAAATGGATCCGAAGAACGTTGACGCCCTTTACCAGATGGGAATGCTCTACGAAAGAAAGGGCGACTCTGAAAAAGCGTTTGCCGTCATGGAAGACGTGCTAAAGACAGACTCGGAATACACGAATGCCCTCAATTTCATAGGCTACTCGTTGGCGGAGAAAGGGATCAAACTGGACGAAGCCGAGACCATGATCAAAAAGGCTTTGGCAAAAAGACCCGACGACGGGTATATACTGGACAGCCTCGGATGGGTGCATTACAAAAAGGGCAATTACCATGAGGCTCTCGGTGAGATTTTACGGGCCAATCAGCTCCTGCCGGACGATCCCACGATTGCCGAACATGTGGGCGACGTCTACAGAGCCATGAACGAATATAATCATGCCCTCACGTACTACAAGAAATCGGTAGACCTCGAAAAGGACGAAAACAAGAAAAAGCTCGTTCAGGAAAAGATAAAAGCGATCACCGAGATAAAACGGTGAAGCGGGCCCTAGCCTTCCGCCTTCTCCTTATTTTCCTTACTGTCTTTCTACACGGATGCGCCTTGTTTCAAAGCAGGACGGCACACATCCTCTGGCCTTCTACCATCGATTACATGGATGCAGTGTGCGAACTTACGGTCTCCTCCAGAGATTTTCGGTATTCAGGTGAAATGTCTTTGAAACTTGACTATCCCCAAACGTTTAAGGCGGAGGTTTACGGGCCCTTCGGGGACACCATCGTGTCCATCGCCAAACAGGATGGTCAGTTTTCCATGAAGACAGGCACTGAGGACGTGCAGGACGAAGAACGGTTTTGGGATATGTTTCACATATCTGTTGATGATTTTATTAATGATATTACCTTACGGGGGAACATGCAGCAAGACAGCACAGGGACATCGTTCATCCAGAGGACCTACTACAGGGTTCTCTACGAGCTTGACCGCCCGGAACCCACAATTCGTTGGATAAGCACTCAAGGTAATATCGTGATCAAGTTTTTGGAAGCCAACTTTGAGAAGGGGCGATCGGTTGGAAACCGTAGCAATAACCCCATGTGATTCTTACGATGATATAGAAGCGCTCAAGGGGATTCTAAACGCAAGTTTTCAAGAAATAGGATGGGATCCCCACGACGCTCGCGTACTTCTTAAACCAAATCTTTTGTCTGCCAAAACGCCGGAGAAAGCCGTTACCACCCATCCAGCGATTGTACGGGCAATCGCCGAATTGTTGAAAGATCATCTTTGCCATGTCTTTGTAGGCGACAGTCCCGGCTATGGATCGCAGGCTAAGGTGCTTGGTTCTTCAGGAGTTATGAATGTAATTAGATATCTTGGATTAGGTATTGCTGCATTCAACAATAATATTATTAAAGAATCATTAAATGGCATCTCTCCATATAGGAGGTTTCTGTTCGGCCAGGACCCTCAAGACTTTGACATGGTGGTCAACCTCCCTAAGCTTAAAACCCACACCATGATGGGGCTTACCCTGGGCGTGAAAAACACCTTCGGCTTCATCCATGCTTATGAGAAAGCCAAATGGCATCTCAGGGCAGGTCAGGACAGGGCTCTTTTTGCCTCAATCCTTATAGATATCCACCGACTAGTGAAACCTTCTATAACCGTTCTCGACGGCATTCTCGGTATGGACGGGGACGGTCCTTCGAGCGGCAGGCCGAGAAAGCTCGGAATGCTTGCTATGAGTAAAGACGCGTTTGCCCTGGACGAATCGATCGAGAACATACTCCCGCTTACTTATCCCACACCCACCACCTATCTCGCGAGGACCCACAATCTGATACCTGATTACCGGATTACCGGCCAGGCGCCTGCTTTGCGTGACTTTAAGATGCCGAAGACCATGAACACGGACTTTAACCTGCCCACACTCGCACG